>ERZ834694.16-NODE-16-length-207652-cov-9.577874_pt1 | contig 207652 bp, 181 predicted proteins | sample MGYA00519691_ERZ834694 | MGnify/ENA primary metagenome ERZ834694 (study PRJEB31850, sample SAMEA3708758) | human gut metagenome | biome: human gut; feature: human-associated habitat; material: faeces | place: China | collected 2014 ... | reverse complement strand
CGCCAATGATAGTCGGTTGTATTTCCGGTGAAAGTAGGTCACTGTCAGGCTCCCCTTTCAAAACCCTCGAAAGTTTTCTTTCGAGGGTTTTGTTTTATGCGCTTTTGAAAAACCAGGGAAAAAGAAAGGAGGAGCTCGCGCTCCTCCTTTCTCTGTCTTCGGATTTCAATAGCGATAAGAGACAGGGGCCGGATCGCGGAGCATATCGTTTTTATCGGTCTATCTCCGATTAAATGCGAAGAAGATCTCTCCCAGGTCTCCAAGGCTCTTATTGACAGAGATGAAACCGGGCACTGCCCCGATTTCAGTCCTCCCTAGCACAGGCAAAGAAAAAGCCCGGAAGGCATTAGAACCTTTCGGGCTTCGCTCTTTCTGTACCGGCATCAGCCGGCATTCAGGGGAGCAGATCAGAAGATCTTCGTCACTTCACGCGAGAACTCTTCCTGTTCCTTGATCAGAGCTGCGAGCTGCTTGTTATCGAGGAAGTCGATGGAGAGGCCGGCGCGTTCATGAGCGGCGATGTTCGCCTTGTCAGTCAGCGTGCGGCGGAAAGCGTTTACGTAGAAGTTGATGATTTCAGGAGGCGTGCCGGCCGGGGCGACGAGAGCGCGGGCGGAGCCGTACCACTTGCCGTAGTAGCCGAGTTCCTTCAGCGTCGGAACATTCTTGAGGGAAGGATCACGCTTCGTATCGAAGACGCCGAGGATGCGGAAGACCGGGCTGCGGCCGGTGGACAGCTTCAGCACGTCGCCGATCTTTGCGCAGGAGAACTGCACTTCGCCCTGACGCAGAGCGAGCAGCTGGTCAGCAGTGCCGCCGTACGGAATGGCCTTGTAGTTAAAGCCGGCGCTGCGGGCAAGCAGCTGAGCGGCGATATGGTTGGAAGCCTTGACGCCATTCGTGGAAGCGCGCAGGTTCGGGTTCTTCTTAGCTTCAGCGACGAGATCCTTCAGGGTCTTCCACTTGCTGTCAGCACGGACCACAACGACACCGGTTTCCTTCAGGTGGTTGCAGATCGGAACGATCTTGGAGGTGGAAAGCGGGGAGTGAGGAAGAACGGCCAGAGTCGTGAAGGTCGGCAGATTGATGAAGCCGATCGTGCGGCCATCCGGCTTCGCGCGGGAAAGCTGCGTCCAGCCGATCTTGCCGTCAGCGCCCGGAACGTTGTTCACAACGAGCGGACGGCCCACAAATTTCTCAGCTTCCGAGGCGAGCAGACGGGCGCCCACGTCGGTGCCGGAACCAGCCTTATAAGCAACGATAACCGAAACTTCGCCGGACGGAGCCCAGGCAGCGTGCGACGACAGAGGGACCGAAACAGCACCCGCTACAAGCATCGATAGAAAGGTTCTTTTCTGCATATAAGTTCTTCCTGTGTGAGAAAAGGGCCGCAAAGCCCGCAAAATAAAAAGGGGACAGGCTCGACGCCTATCCCCTTCCGATAAGGTTCTAGTTCGAATCCTTCATCTTCTTCTCCATTCTACTGAAGAAGAGCGGCGACAGAATACCGACCACGCAGAGCGCGATCAGCACCCAGCAGATGACGGACGAGAACAGAATCGAAGGATCTCCGTTGCTGATCATGAGGGAACGGCGGAGGCCGTTTTCCCCGATCGGACCGAGAATCAGGCCGAGCACAATGGCGGCGTTATTGAGGTCGAAGTGGTGAGCGAGGTACCCGATCACACCGAAGACCACCATGACGCCGACGTCAAAGGTGCTGTTATTGATGGCGTAGGAGCCGACCACGCAGAGCAGGAAGATCGACGGAATCAGAATGGCGTCAGAGAGACGCGAGATCTGGGCGAACATCTTGCTGCCAAAGAGTCCGATCACGAGCATGAAGAACTGCACGAGCACGAAGCCCGCGAAGAACGTATAGGTCATGTCGGCGTACGTGGTGAAGAGCTCGGGCCCCGGCTGCAGGCCATGAATGATGAGGCCGCCCATCAGCACCGCGGTAACGGATTCACCCGGGATGCCGAGGGTAAGAGTCGGAATGAGAGAGCCGCCCGTCACAGCGTTGTTGGCGGCTTCGGAACCCGCGACGCCTTCAATGGAGCCGTGACCGAACTCCTCCTTATGCTTCGAGAACTGACGCGCTTCGTTATAACCAATGAAGCTCGCAATCGTTGCGCCCGCGCCTGGCAGGATACCGATGATGTTGCCGATGATCCAGGAGCGGATCGTGGTCGGCGCGATCTGCTTCATTTCAGCTTTGGAGAGACCGAAGCGTCCGATCTTCTGGGGGAGACGTCCGCGCTCCTTGATCTTTCCTTCGGCGAGCACCAGCACCTGTGACATCGAGAAGAGGCCGATCAGGGCGCAGGTCACGTTGATGCCGTTATAGAGTTCGCTCTGATTGAACATGAAGCGCTCGACACCTTCCATCGGATCCATGCCGATCGTGGAGATCAGCAGGCCGAGGACGCCTGAAATCAGGCCCTTCAGGAGTGACTTATTCGAGACACCGGCAATGATCGTGAGGCCGAAGAGCGAGAGCCAGAAGTATTCAGGGCTCTTGAACTGCAGCGCGAGCTGCGCGAGAAGCGGAGAGAAGAAGTAGAGCGAGATGCAGGAAAGAAGACCGCCGATAAAGGAAGCCACACAGGCGACGGTCAGAGCCTTCGCGGCCTGTCCCTTCTTCGTGAGTTCGTAGCCTTCAATAGCGGTTGCGGCAGAAGCCGGCGTGCCAGGCGTATGAATCAGAATGGCGCTGATTGAACCGCCGAAAATAGCGCCGCAGTAAATACCGCCGAGCGTGATGAGGCCGGAAGCCGGATCCATGCCGAACGTGATCGGCAGGAGCAGCGCAACACCCATGGCGGCGGAAAGTCCCGGCAGACAGCCGATGGTGATACCCATGGCGGTCGACAGGAACATGATGAGAAGATTGATCGGGGTAACGGCATTGACGAAGCCAAGCCCCATGAGACTCAGAGTTTCTTGCATTGGTTAATCTCCGCGGGGCCTAGCCAAAAATAAGTCCCACAGGAAGCGGGACTTTGAGGAAGACGGTAAAGACACCATAAATGATGCCCATCAGGATCGCGGTGGAGAGGACCACGAAGAGCGGCTTCACGCGGAGGAACAGCATACAGCCCAGCATAAAGAGCACACTGGAGAGGTAGTAGCCGAGCTTCTGAATCAGAATGAGATAAATCACGCAGAACGCGCAGACTCCGAAAAACTGGACAGCCTGGAAGTCCTGGAATTTCTGCTTCAGGTCATCAACGATCTCGCGGGTCTTGATGTAGTGCAGGACCTGCTGAATCAGATAAATCGAGACCAGCGCCAGAAAGACGACCGTGAGGAAAAGGGGATAACGCATGGCTCCTGTGGGAAGCTTAAGCGTCATGACCAGGAACGCGATTCCTACTAGATAGAGGACGGCGATAACACCGAAGTCAGATTTTTTCATTTTCCGAAAGTAGATAAACAGGAAAGGCATCCACCGTGGAAGGCTGCTCTTATTGCTTTTATAGACTTCTGGATTTGAGGGGTAAGATCCACTTGGTGAATTTCCCTATTTTAGTAGAACTTAGTAAGAATCTGTTGCAAGAATTTTTGAACCAAAAAGGCCTTTCCGCAAAGATTCTTCCTTCATGCCGTAAAATGTAAGTTTGTCTTTTCGTGGCCGCTTTTCTCCCCATCTGCCGGGGAGCTTTGGGATCCATTTTTATGATTTTCAGGCGCTCGCTCATCTCAGAATTCATGAATACAGCAGGCGGTGTTTTTACCGTGCTGTTTTCTATCGTTCTTACGGTGGGCATCGTGCGGGTGATGAGCCAGGTGGCGGTCGGTAAGTCTGACGCCGGGGCCATCCTCCAGATGGTGCTTTACACGTCACTCACAACTTTGGCGCCTCTGCTCGCTCTGTCGCTTTTCCTCGCGATTCTGATGGCGCTGATCCGCAGCTGGCAGCAGAACGAAATGATTGTCTGGTTCTCGTCAGGCGGTCTGTCGCTCCTCTCCTGGATCCGTCCGGTGCTTCGCTTTTCGCTTCCTGTGGTGCTTCTCACCGCGGTGGTGGCGCTTGCGATCACGCCCTGGGCCCGCGGTCAGATGGATGTGAGCAAAGCGCAGTTTTCGCAGCGTGACGACACGAGCCGTATTGCCTCCGGACAGTTCATCGAGTCGAGTTCCGGCCGCCGCGTGTTCTTTATTCAGCAGGTGAGCGAGGATACGCAGAACGTCAAAGGCATCTTCGTTTCTGAATTGAATCGGAACGGGAAAGCAACCGTTGTGTCGTCGACCGAAGGCCGTCTCCGTATCAATAAGGAAGGTGACCGCTACGTGGAGCTGACGGATGGAAAGCGGTACGAAATCGCTCCTGACGCCAAGTCCTATCGGGTGACGGGTTTCGGAACCTATGGGATCCGTCTGGATATCAAGCCGGACCAGATTCTGTCGCCTGACAAGGCGCATTCGCTTCCGACCAGCTATCTCCTGAATGACCCGAGTCCGAAGAATCTCGGTCAGTTCTTCTGGCGGCTCTCGTGGCCGCTGATGGCGCTTAACCTGGTGCTTTTTGCCATTCCTCTGTCATTCACGAATCCGAGAGCCGGCAAGTCTCTCAATGTGGTGGTGGCGGTTCTCGTCTTTATTCTCTATCTGAACTTCATCAACATTATGGAAAGCTGGATTACGGAAGGACGGTGGCATTGGTGGTCGGGCCTGATCGCGCTTCACGGATCCGTGCTGCTTCTGACCGCCTTCCTGTTCATCCGGAGAATCTGGCTTCAGCGCTGGCTGCCGCGGGAACTGACAATCGGCTACTGGCGCGATCGGATGGAGTGAGGAAAAAATTATGCGGGTTATTACACGACATCTGACCTCTCAGATCATCCTGTCGACGAGTCTCGTGCTGATGGCGCTGATCGGTCTTTTCCTCTTCTTCGACCTTGTGAACCAGGTGGATAAGATCGGTTCGAGCTACGGCATGCTGCAGGCTCTGGCGATTACCGGATTCTCCATTCCGTCGCATCTCTATGAAGTGATGCCGATCGGTGTGCTGCTTGGCGCCGTTTACACGATGAGCCGCTGGGCCGCGAATTCCGAATTCACGATTCTCCGTGTGGCCGGCATGAGCCCGCTTTCGCTTACGCGTTCGCTCATGGTGCCTGGTCTGATTCTGGTTGGCTTCACTTATCTGCTTGGCGAATTCGTGGCGCCGGAGAGCGACGCTCTCCGTCAGGAAGTTCAGCTGAAGATTTACAGCCGGCCGCTCACCGCGTCGGGTTACGACTCCGGCGTCTGGGCCCGCGATCAGGTGTATGACAATTCGAAGAAACTCGTGCTGTCCCGTTACGTGAATGTGCAGAGCCTTAAGTCAGGCGCCGCGCAGGAAGCAAACGGCTGGCGGGTGTACGAATTCACGACCGGAAACGAGCTTCACCGGATGATTGAGGCGCCCTCGGGCTCCTATCAGGAAGGAAAGGGCTGGGTGCTGAAGGACGCGGTGGTAACTGACTTCCCGTCGCTTCTCGGTGGCGACCCCAAAGCGATACCGAAGCCGGTCGTCCGGCATACGGAACCGAGCATGGTGCTCAGCACGACGCTCGCGCCGAGGATTCTTTCCGTGATTGTGGCGGATCCGGATCACATGCCGATTCTGGATCTCGGGTCCTATCTGCATCACCTGAAACAGAATCACGAAGACACGAGCCGCTATGAAGTCGCTTTCTGGAAGAAAGTCTTCTATCCGCTCTCGATTCTCGTGATGCTCGCGCTCTCAATGCCGTTCGCGTACCTGAGCACCCGCTCGGGCGGCGTGTCGCTCAAGATTTTTGTGGGCGTCATGATCGGCATCGCGTTCTACGCGCTGAACAATCTGTTCTCTTATATTGGTATCCTGAGTACGTTCCCGCCGATTATGGCGGCCATAACACCAATATTGGTAACACTCATACTCGCAGCCGTGGCGATCGCCAAGGTCGAACGGCGGTGATGTCCCGGCAATTGATTTTTTAACCCCAAAACAACAAGGATTGACTGAATGACGGTAGCTTCCTCGATCTCGAAGATCGGTGAAACAGAGGCGATATTTCACCAGATTGTGCAGGTGCTGCAGGGAGGATGGACTGCGGACTACATCTGGCAGATTGCGGCGTTTGCCGTAGCGGTACTGCTGTCGCTCTTTATTTCCCGACGCTTCAAAGCGAAGCTGCAGAAGCTGCTGCCGCCACCGGGGTCCGGTCGGCTGCGGGACCGCGTGAAGAGCTACTCGATCGATATCGCGTCTCATCTGTCATTCTCACTCATCGGTGCCTCGATCCTCTGGATGCTTGACTGGACGCTCCGCGAGGCGGATATCCTTCCTGATCACAAAGTGCTCGTGTTCGCCGAACTCGGCTACATGGTGCTTTACGCCTTCGCGTTCCTGCGGATCATGCTCTACATCCTGCGGGGCATGCTGGGCGACAAGGTGGTGACGCATGGTCTTGCCACCGTCGTGTCCTGGGTGTTCTGGATTCTGGTAGTCCTCGAATTCGCGGGCATTCTGCCGACTATCGTGAAATTCATGCGCGATCAGTCGATTCCAGTCGGGACTCAGAATCTCACGCTTTGGACGCTCTTCTCGGGTCTCGTCTCCGCGCTTCTCACGCTGGGCGTCGCGAACTGGATCGCGAACGTCCTTGAAGGCGTGCTGAAACGAACGAAGGGGCTCGCTCCGAATCTGCAGGTGGTGTTCTCGCGAATCGCCCGCTGGATTCTGATGGTCTGTGCGATCCTGATCGCAATGAGTTCAGTCGGCATCGATCTCACCGTGCTCTCGGTCTTCGGCGGCGCGCTCGGTGTTGGTATCGGCTTTGGTCTGCAGAAAATCGCGAGCAACTATATTTCAGGCTTCATCATTCTTCTTGATCACTCGATCAAGATCGGTGACTTCGTTGAAATCGGCGGTTTCCAGGGTATCGTCACCGAAATCAATACCCGCTACACCGTGGTGAGTGACTGGAACGGCATTGAGGACATTGTCCCGAATGAAACGTTTGTGACGAGCTCAGTGAAGAACTACTACCACACGGATAACGTCTGTATCGCCATGATCCGGGTGTCGGTGGCCTACGGCACGGATCTCAACAAGGCGCTTCAGATCCTGAATGAGGAAGCGAATAAGCCGGATCGCGTGATCAAGAACCGCAAGGGCTGGACTGGTATCACGAAGCTGGACGACAGTGCGATTGACCTCGAAGCCGGTGTCTGGGTGCCGAATGTCGGTGACGGCACAGTGGGCCTCCGCACGCAGGTGCTGATCAATGTGCTGAAGCGTTTCGATGAGGAAGGGATCGAAGTGCCGTTCCCGCAGCTCGACGTGCGTCTCCGCAGCAATCAGACGCAGAAGATCTCGATCGAGGATATGGCCCGGCTTCTCACGTTCCTCGAGGATCAGAAAGAAGCGGATCGCCTGAAAGCCGAGAAAGAAAAGGAAAAAGCCGCGGGAGGTTCCGCGGCGAAGCCGGCTTCCGCCTGACAGACAGGCGGAAGCGGATCAGGAGGCGGCTGCTTTACGCAGCCGCTTCTTTTTTATGCGTCCCGAAAAATTCCTTCAGGGCGTCACCGGTCGCGGTGCCCTTTTCCGCGACATCAAGCGGGGCTCCCGCGGCGACCACCTTGCCTCCGGCTGTCCCGCCTTCAGGACCGATATCGATGATCCAGTCCGCCTCTGACATCACGTCGAGGTTATGCTCGATCACGACCACGGTGTTTCCGGAGTCCGTGAGCTTATGAAGCACATTGATGAGCTTCTGGATGTCCGCCATATGAAGACCGACCGTCGGTTCATCAAGAACGTAGAGCGTACCGGTGGTGTTTTCATCCTCCGACACATACTCCGTATCCTTCACTTTGGAGAGCTCCGTGACGAGCTTCAGACGCTGCGCCTCGCCGCCGGAAAGCGTGGGGGAGGGCTGTCCGAGCGTGAGGTAGCCGAGACCGACCTCTTCAAGCAGCTTAAGCGGCCGCTGGATAGAAGGCGTTGACGCAAAGAACTCAACCGCCTCGCGGACCTGCATCTGAAGGATGTCGCCGGCGCTCTTTCCCTTCCAGAGCACTTCAAGCGTCTGCGGGTTGAAGCGTTTGCCGCCGCAGCTTTCGCAGAGCACCTTTACTTCCGGCAGGAAGTTCATCTCAATCGTCCGCAGTCCCTGGCCGAGACAGGTTTCGCAGCGGCCGCCCTTGGTATTGAAGGAGAAGCGGCTCGCGGTGTAGCCGCGCTCTTTCGCGAGACTCGCCTCCGCCATGATCTTCCGGATCCCGTCCCAGATGCCGACATACGTCGCCGGGCAGGAGCGGGGTGTCTTTCCGATCGGTGTCTGATCAACTTCCAGCACCCGGCTGACAGCTTCCCAGCCTGTGATTTCACGGCATCCGGTCCAGACCGGAGCGGAGTCCTTTGCCCGTAGCGCGTCCTGGAGATTCCGAAGGAGCAGGTCGCGGCAGAGGCTGGATTTCCCCGAACCGGATACGCCGGTGACGACTGTCAGCCGGTTCAGCGGGAACTCCACCTTCGGGATCCGGAGGTTATGGAGCGAGGCGCCGAGCACGGCAATCGTGGGTGTCTTTCCCGGGCGCACCGGGCGGTGCGGAATGCCGTTATGGATTTCAGGGGAGGCAAGGAACCGGCCCGTAACGGATTCCTTGCACTTCATGATGTCTTCGACCGAGCCCTCTGCGACGAGGCGCCCGCCTTCGCTTCCTGCGCCGGGACCGATATCAATCACGTGGTCCGCGCGCCGGATCGTGTCTTCGTCATGCTCCACGACAAGAAGCGTGTTGCCCTTCTTCGACAGATGATCCATGGCGTTCAGCAGAATGCCGTTATCTTTCGGATGCAGACCGATTGTCGGCTCATCCAGCACGTAGCAGACACCGAGGAGGTTGGAGCCGAGCTGCGAGGCGAGGCGGATACGCTGTGTTTCGCCGCCTGAAAGGGTCGGCGCCGCGCGGTCGAGCGTAAGGTAGCCAAGCCCCACCTGATCGAGGAACTCAAGCCGGGAAATGATTTCCCGGATCGCGTCATGCGCGATCGCCTCATCCCGGGGGTCGAGCTTCAGCGCGTGGAAGAACGCGAGTTCCTCCTTCACGCTCATCTGGCAGAGCTCACTGATGTTCTTTCCGCAGAACAGGACGGCCAGCGCGACCGGATTGAGCCGCAGACCGTGGCAGTCGGGGCAGACCTTCTCCTCTTCGCCCTCAGCCTTCGCCCAGGCGGATTCCTCCCCCGTCTGCTCGGCATCAAACCCGGAGAGCTGCAGCCCGGTGCCGAAGCACGTCGGGCACCACCCCATCTTGCTGTTATAGGAGAAGAGTCTGGGGTCCGGATCCGGGAAGCTCGTGCCGCAGATCGGGCAGGCGCGCCGGGTTGACCAGATCTTGAAGGTATCGTTTACGGGTTCGCCGTTCTCCAGAATCATGGATGCGACCTGGCCCTTGCCGAGCGTAATCGCGGTTGCCACGTGAGCCTTCAGTTCGGGAAGCGTCCGCTCCGAGATATCAAGCTCCGCCACAGGGAGTTCGATGCTGTGTTCGTTATAGCGGGCGAGCTTCGGGAAGTGATGCGCGTCGACGATCTTCCCATCCACCCGAAGCGTGTCGTAGTGGTGCTTCACGGCCCACTGCGCGAGTTCGGTATAGATACCCTTGCGGTGCGTGACAAGCGGCGCGAGGAGCATCACTTTCTTTCCGTTTCCGGCCTTGCGGATCGCCTCCACAATGGCGGCCGGCGTCTGAGGCCGCACCTCCACGTGGCAGTTCGGACAGGTCTGAACGCCGAGCTTCACATAGATGAGGCGAAGGAAGTGATAGAGCTCTGTCATCGTCGACACGGTGGACTTCCGGCCGCCGCGCGACGTGCGCTGCTCGATAGCGACAGTCGGCGGAATGCCGAGCACCGCGTCCACATCCGCGCGGCCCGAGGGCTGCACGATCGAACGGGCATAGGCGTTAAGAGACTCGAGATAGCGTCTCTGGCCTTCGTTAAAGACGATGTCGAACGCGAGTGTCGACTTCCCGGAGCCGGAGAGTCCGGTGACCACCGTGAGTTCATTCCGGGGAATGTCGACTGAGAGATCCTTGAGGTTATGCTCCCGGGCATTGAGCACCGAGATTTCGCCCTTCTTCGCGATATGAGCCTGGGCGGGGAGGGCGGCTTCGGCGTCAATCTCGGTGGAGGTGAAGTCCTCCTGATAAGGCGTGCCGCTCTCAACCGCCTTTTCGTAGGAAATCAGCGCCTGCCCGGTGTAGGAGCGGGAGACCGCCATGATGTCATCCGGGGTGCCGGCCGCGACCACGCAGCCGCCCGCCTCACCGCCTTCCGGACCGAGATCGATGATCCAGTCGGCGTTCGCGATGACGTCGAGGTTATGTTCAATCACGAGGACCGAATGCCCGGCGGCAATCAGCTTCCGCATAGCGAGAAGGAGTTTCTCGACGTCCGAGAAGTGGAGTCCGGTGGTCGGCTCATCAAAGACGAGGAGCCGGCCCTTCGCATCCTTCGGCTTCCGGCGCCCGTTTTCGGCAAGCGCCGCGGCAAGGAACCCGGCGAGCTTCAGTCTCTGGGCTTCGCCGCCTGAGAGTGTCGGCACGGGCTGCCCGAGCTGCACATACTCCAGACCGACGTCGATCAGCGGCTGAAGGAGCGAAATCACTTCGAGATCATCCCGGAAGAAGTCGCACGCCTCGGACACCGTCATTTCGAGCACATCAGCGACCGAGGCGCTGCGGCCATTCCGTTCAAGTTTTGCCTGAAGGATTTCCGGGCGGTAGCGGCGTCCGTTGCAGTCCGGGCAGCGGAGATAGACGTCCGAGAGGAACTGCATCTCAACATGCTCAAAACCGGACCCCATACAGGTGGGGCAGCGGCCGTCGCCCGAATTGAAACTGAAGGTTCCCGGACCCCAGCCCTGCATTTTGGCGGTGTCAGTGGCGGCGAAAAGTTTCCGGATCGGGTCAAAGGCCCCGACGTAACTCACGGGGTTCGAGCGGGAGGTTTTTCCGATCGGGGACTGGTCAACAAAGTCCACCCCTTCGATCAGATCAAATCCCTTGATGTCCTTATAGGGTCCCGGGGCCTCAGTCGGAACGCCGAGCCGCTTCTGGAGCGCTGGGACAAGCACTTCCTGCGCGAGCGTTGACTTCCCGGAGCCGGACACCCCGGTGAGGCAGGTGAGGCAGTGAAGCGGGAACGAGACATCGATATCGCGGAGATTATTCGCGGTGACCCCGGTGAGACGGATGGAAGGTGCTTTCTTTGACACCGGCTTCTGCCCTCTGAGAGCAATGCGGCGCCGTCCCGAGAGGTAGTCGCCGGTCAGCGTCTTCGCGCTGAAGATCTCTTTCGGGGAACCCGAGAAAATGATGTTGCCGCCTTTTTCGCCGGCCCCTGGTCCCATATCAATAATGCGGTCCGCCTTCAGCATGACCTGGGGATCGTGCTCCACCACGACGAGCGTATTGCCCGCTTTCGTGAGGCGGCGCATGATCGCGTTGATCCGGTCCATATCCCGCGGGTGAAGACCGATCGACGGCTCATCAAGAACAAAGAGTGTGTTGACGAGTGAGGTGCCAAGCGCCGTCGTGAGGTTGAGTCTCTGGATTTCGCCGCCTGAAAGCGTACGGCTCTGACGGTCGAGCGACAGGTACGAGACCCCGACCGCGCAGAGGAAGATGACGCGCGAGCGGATCTCTTTCAGAATCGGAGCGGCTTCAGGCGGGAGGTCCGGATCGGCAGCAAGGCTGTCAAAGAAACGGCGGAGGCGTGACAGCGGCAGCATCATCAGGTCGTGGACCGTGAGCCCCGGGAGCTGATTCAGCACCGCGTCCGGAACGGTCATGCCTTTCGGACGGAACCGCTCGAGCTTCCGCTCTTCTCCCTGCGGGAGGAGCGCAGCCTCGGCGTCTGAGAGCCGGCCCGCTCTCCAGTAGAGCGACTCAGGCTTCAGGCGGGCGCCGTGGCAGTCCGGGCAGAGCGTGTAGCTGCGGTAGCGGGAGAGCAGCACGCGGATATGCATCTTGTAGGACTTTGTTTCCAGCCACTCGAAAAAGTGGCGGACACCGTACCACTGATGATCCCAGTCGCCCGTCCAGTCAGGATCCCCCTCGAGGATCCACCACCGGTCTTCGGACGGGAGCTCCTCAAACGGGACATCGAGCGCGATGCCGGCTTTCTTCGCGTAGCGCTCAAGATCCTTCTGGCACTCGGCAAAGGACGGAGTGCTCCAGGGCTTCACGCAGTGCTCCGCGATGCTGAGCCGCGGGTTCGGAATGACGAGCCCGAAATCCACCCCGATCACGCGGCCGAAACCGTGGCAGGTGTCGCAGGCGCCAAGCGGCGAATTGAAGCTGAAGGAGGAGGGGTGAGGGTGGGAAAAGCTGATGCCGCAGTCAGCGCAGGCGAGCCCCCGGGTGTATTTCCAGGTGTCCGCCTCTTCGCCTTCATCATTCAGCGGGTGCACCGCGATTGAGCCGTGGCCCCGTTCAAGCGCCTGCTCGAGCGCCTCAATCGCGCGGCTTTCCTCAACGCGGCTCGCGCGGAACCGGTCCACCATGACTTCGAGCGTCCAGCCTGAGGCGGTGGCGGTCTGCTTATGAATTCGGGTGAAGCCCTGGGCTGAGAGTGAATCAATCGCCTTTTTCAGGCCGAATTTTCTCGGCACAACAGACGTAAACGTAAGAATGAGCCTGGGGTCCGACGCGGCTTCGGCCGCCTCCCGGATCTTTTTCCAGAGAGAGTTCGGCGTCTCCTCCTCAATCTTCTTCCCGCACTTCGGACAGTAGAGCGACGCGCACTTCGCGAAGAGCAGCTTGATGTGATCGTTCAGTTCCGTCATCGTGCCGACCGTGGAGCGGGATGTCCGTACGGGGTTCGTCTGATCAATCGCGATCGCGGGCGGCACGCCGTCAATCCGATCGACATGAGGCCGGTCCATGCGGTCGAGGAACTGGCGCGCGTAGGGGCTCAGTGTCTCGACATAGCGGCGCTGGCCCTCGGCGTAGAGCGTATCGAAGACCAGCGAACTCTTGCCGGAACCTGAAACACCGGTGACAACGGTGAGTTTTCCGAGATCAAAATCAACAGAGATATTCTTCAGATTGTTCTGTCTTGCGCCCCGGATGGAAATTTTTGCTGCGGAAGAGACTGGCAGACTGTCTGCCTTCAGGTTTTTACGAACGCGTGTCATTGATATTTTTCAGCCGCTGTGTCAGAAGATCTTTTATCAGTGGGAAAGCCCCGCGGATAAGAGAAAAGCATAGCGAAAGATTAACCTCTCTAAGAGACGGGAGGAAAAGGGAAAAAGCGGTTAGGCGAAAATATTTTTCAAAAAACTTGCTATTTCCAAAAATCACCCATATAATGTCAATCCTCTGTGGGGGTATAGCTCAGCTGGGAGAGCGCTTGCATGGCATGCAAGAGGTCAACGGTTCGATCCCGTTTATCTCCACCAAAATTTAAAAGGTCCCCATCGTCTAGAGGCCTAGGACACGACCCTTTCACGGTCGGTACAGCAGTTCGAATCTGCTTGGGGACGCCATTTACACTGGGAGCTCAAGAATGGGCTCCCTTTGTTTTATCCGGAGAAGGTATACTTGAGCCCGGGTAAAAAAAGAGCCGCCCGGAATTGGACGGCTCTTGACCTACTGAGTCAGCTAAGGTGATTTACGGCTGACGCAGTTTCGCGGCTTCTTCCTTAATGGAACGTTCCGCTATATCGAAGGCCTCATTGAGGGCAGCAATAACATCGGTGCCCTTACGGTTAATAACAACGTTTTTGCCGGAAGTGACGAAATCAAGGCGCACATTGAACTCATTGGTCGTCTGATGTCCGTCCAGTGAAATCGTTGCCCTGACAGCACCAAGGCGGCTGTCGAATTTAGTTAAAGCTTCAACTTTTTCGTTGATAGCAGCCTCGACTGCTGGAGAACGAGAAATGCCGTGGAAAACAACCTGAGGCGTCTGAAGCATGTGAGACCTCCTTTTTTATAGAAGCAAGTGTTATGGCGCAAACCTTTTCAAATAGCTTTTCAGTAACTGAATCGGTCTTTGAATTCGGTCTCCGCTATAGATAGTGTAGCCCGCGCAACCGAAAAAAGCGCATTTATTTAACTGCAGTTTAAAAATAATTAATTTTCAAATTTCGCTCGACGAGCATACTGAAAAATTAACATACTGATTAATAAGGAATATAGAAATGATGGATCGTAAGCCCTGGGAAAATCGTGACTCTCACCGTGAAGGCTTTGGCGGACGCCGCGAATGGAATTCTGACCGTTCCGACCGCCGCTTCGGTGAAGACCGCCCGCGCTTCAATCGCGAAGACCGCTTTGGCAATGACCGCCCGCGTTTCAACCGCGAAGACCGTTTTGGTGAAGACCGTCCCCGTTTCAACCGTGAAAACCGCTTTGAAGGCGGCGACCGCCGCTTTGGCGGTGACCGTCCGCGCTTCAACCGCGATGACCGTCCGCGTTTCGGCGGCGACCGTCCGCGTTTCAACCGCGACGACCGTTACAGCTCGAAGACTGGCCCCCGTGCCCGTGCTTTCGGTGAAGGCCGCTTCCAGGATCGCGAAGACTACAGCAAGCGTCAGATCGTGAAGATCGACAGCGAAGTCGCCGCTTTCTTCCCGACCGCGAAGGACGTGAACGACGCCCTGCGCCTCGTGATTGAACTCACCCGCAAGGTGAAGGAACGCGCCGCTGAGGCCGCCGAGGAAAAGCTCGCTGCCGACGCTGAAACCGCTGAAGACGTGGAAGACACGGCTGAAGACGATTACGAAGAAGACGAGACTGAAGAAGTCGACGCTTCTGAAGCGGAAGCCGACGCTCCCGCCGCTAAGGCCGATAAGGCTGAGTAAGGAAAACGGCCTCACGGCCGGAGAGCGGAATCCTGGAGCGGCGTATAAAAAAGCCGGCTAGACAAAGGGCGCAGTTTTATTGTAAAATTCGCGCCTTGACTGTCCACTGGCTGTGTGCTTGCCCCAATTCCACTTGCCCGGTCGGGTAGGCAGTTAATTATCCCCGCGGACAGCTCAATTTCCAGTGTTGCAACACCGGATGCCGCAGCGGAGCGGGGAAGCTAGACGCTCTGAGGAAACTGTTCCTCAAGACTGTTTTTAATCTTTTTGGCGCGGACGCCATGCCGCACCAAGTTCCTGAATATAGGTGAATCGCAAATGAAGACCTTCTCGGCAAAGCCGGCTGAGGTTAAGCGCGAATGGTACGTGGTTGATGCATCCGGTAAGGTGCTCGGCCGCCTTGCTAGCGAAATCGCGCTGCGCTTGCGTGGCAAGCACAAGCCCGAATACACGCCCCACGTTGATACGGGTGACAACATTGTCGTCATTAACGCTGACAAGATCGTCGTTACTGGTGGCAAGGAAGAGAAGAAGAAGTACTATCGTCACTCCATGATCCCGGGCGGCATCTACGAGACTTCTTATCGTCAGATGCAGGAAAAGCATCCGGGTCGCGTTCTTGAAAAGGCTGTCAAGGGCATGCTGCCCCACGGCCCGCTTGGCTATGCCATGATCAAGAAGCTGCACGTCTACGCTGGTGCTGAGCATCCGCATACCGCGCAGCAGCCCAAGGTTCTGGATATCTGAGGTTGAATGATGATCGGTAATTACAACTACGGCACTGGCCGTCGCAAGAGCTCCGTCGCCCGTGTCTTCCTGAAGAAGGGTTCCGGCAAGATCGTCATCAACGGTCGTGATATCGCCAACTACTTCCACCGCGAAACGAGCATCATGATCGTTCGTCAGCCGCTCGTTCTCACTGAGAACGCTGAAGCTTTCGACGTGATGGCTAACGTCAGCGGCGGCGGTGAAACCGGTCAGTCCGGCGCCATCCGCCACGGTATTGCCCGCGCCCTCGTTGACTACGACGCCGCCCTCAAGCCCACGCTTTCTCACGCCGGCCTGATCACGCGCGATGCTCGTGAAGTCGAACGTAAGAAGGTTGGTCTGCGCAAGGCCCGCCGCGCGAAGCAGTTCTCCAAGCGCTAATACGCTTCTCCGGAATCCGGTACCGGAGCCGCTCCGTGTGGCTTCTCTCCGGATCCCCGGCAGAGAAAAAACGCACCTTCGGGTGCGTTTTTTTTACCCGCGGCGTGCCGCGGGCAGAATACCCGACAAAGCCTCATGGTCTTTTCAGGGAACTGATATTATTAGCACGCAGTTTTATAAGAGATTCCCTCGAGATCCCCCGAGGGCAGGTTTCCGTCGGACGCAGAATATTGGCCTGGCCAGCAGACCGGAAACAGCAGTACGACGAATACAGGAATTAAGAGAGATATGGCTGAGGAAAAAGCTGTTGCGCAGAATACTGAGGGCGAAGTTCCGGATTTCGCCGCGATGCCCGACCCGATCCAGTTCAGCGATGCCGCTGTGGATGCTGTGAAGGGGCTCCTCGATGAAGAAAAGAAGAAGAATCCCGATGTGAATCTGATGCTTCGTATCTTCGTTCAGGGTGGCGGCTGCTCGGGCTTCCAGTACGGCTTCGAGTTCGTGGAGAAGGCTGAGGATGACGATACCCGTATCGTGAAGGGTGACGTGACGTTCCTCGTCGACTCGATGAGCTACCAGTACCTGGTCGGCGCTTCCGTTGACTTCAAGGATGATCTTGACGGCAAGCAGTTCGTGATCAAGAACCCGAACGCCACGACGACCTGCGGCTGCGGTTCTTCGTTCAACGTCTGATACCGCGCGGAAAAAACGCCGGCGGGATACACCGGCCGGCGCGTTTCCGGTGAAGAGAACCTGAGGCAGAGTGATGCTTCAGGTTCTTTTTTTATTTTCGGGGTGCCGGGTAAATCGACCCAAGCACCCGGCTTCCTGCAGCACCCGTCACGTCCGGGCAGTTTCCCGGGATTCCGGCGAGTCTCGCGTAGGTGAGCCAGGCAAAAGCGAGTCCCTCGACATCCATGGGCGGAATACCCAGTTCGGACGTTGTCCCGACGTGCTGCGTGGGGAGGAGCCGCGCGATGTCTTCCCGCAGCGCAGGGTTCAGCGCGCCTCCGCCGCAGAGGTACACCTCTTCCGCGGCCGGCGCGTAGCGGATCACGGCTTCGGCGAGGCTTTGTGACGTTAGCCTGAGAAGCGTTGCCTGCACGTCACGCGTTCTCATGAGTCGGTTTCCGCATTCCGCGATATGGGACTTCAGCCAGCTCAGACTGAAGCGCTCGCGCCCCGTGCTCTTCGGGGGAGGGAGACTGAAGTAGGGGTCAGAGAGGAGCGACGCGAGAAGGTCCGGCTGCGGAAGCCCGCTTCTCGCCCAGGCACCGTCCTCGTCATAGAACCGCCCGGTCCGCTGGAAGCACCAGGCATCCATCAGCATGTTCCCGGGGCCGCAGTCAAAACCCGCCACAGGAGCGCCGGATGAGACCGGGGGAAGGATGGTGAGGTTCGCGATGCCGCCGATATTGGCGATCACCCGGAAGGTGTCCGAGCGGAAGGCTCTGGCGTGAAACGCCGGAACGAGCGGCGCGCCCTGGCCTCCGGCTGCGAGGTCCGCGCTCCGGAAATCAGCGACGACATCAATCCCCGTGAGTTCCGCAAGGAGCGCGGGGTAATTGAGCTGGATGGAGAAATGCTGATCGGGGCAGTGACGGATCGTCTGCCCGTGAGCCCCCACCGCGCGGATTTCCTCGCGCGGGATACGGCTTGAGGCGAGAAGCGACTCAACCGCCTTCGCGTAGCATTGGGCGAGTTTCACCGAGGCGGCTCCGGATCGCTCGATCTCGTTCTCACCCGGGGCGCAGAGGCTGAGCAGCTCAGCACGGAGTTCCGGGGAGAAAGGCTCGTGAGCGCGCCCGCGGATCACCGGCACAGGAGAGGAAAAGTCTGCGGCGACAGCGTCAGCGCCGTCGAGACTCGTACCGGACATGATGCCGATGCAGATAAAGGATTCGGATGTCGTCATGGCGAAGGGGGAATGTCCGAGAGAAAAGGTTTTTGTCAGGCAGTAAAAAGCCCTGCCTTCAGCCATATCTTAGCGTCTGGGCAGGGCCTGAATGCGGGGCTGGCCGGTTTTCGCCGATCAGCCCTGCTGTTTCTTTTTCACGGCCGGGGTGTCGGCTGCGGCAAGTGCCGCCTTCACCTGGTCCGCGCTCATCACGGGAACCGTCTTGCCGTTTGAAGCGGTCTGCACCGCGTCAAGCTGCTTCATCTGACGCGCGAGCGCGGTAACCCGCGGACGGGCCGCGGCGTAGTACCGGGACGGAATCCTGTCGTTCGTCTGGATCGCGACCTTGACCGGATTCACCGGGGTGCCGTTCACATGGAATTCAAAGTGAACGTGCGGGCCGGTGGAAATACCGGTGGAGCCGCAGTAACCGATCAGCTGTCCCTTCTTCACGAAGACGCCCGGACGGATCCCCTTCGCGTAGCCCTTCAGATGGCCGTAGCGTGTGGAGTAGCCGTTGCCGTGATTGATGTCAATTCGGTTGCCGTAGCCGGAGAGCGAGCTGTCCGCGGCCTCAACGATGCCGTCAGAGACCGAGTACACCGGGGTGCCCCGGGGAGCTGCAAGGTCAACGCCTTCGTGAGCCCGGACCCGTCCGGTCACCGGATTGCGGCGGCTCGTCGTGAACGGGGATGAGAGGCGGAAGGAGTTCAGCGGGTAGCGGCGGAATGTCTGCTCCGTCGTTTCGCCGTTTGCGTAGTAGTAACCGCCGCCCTTTGTGCCGTCTTCAAACCAGTAGAGCGGGGTGACTTCCTTGCCGTGCTGGAGCTCGATACCGAGGAGGCGGCCCGTGCTGACGAGGTGACCGTCAATGAAGCGGTTCTCGTAGATCAGGCTCACGGTGTCACCGCGGCCCGCCTTGCGAAGCAGCGGGCTGTTGCGGTACTCCACACGGTTCGCGTCCGCGATGATGTCAGCGGGGACCCCCGCCTCACGCGCTTCAGCCGCGAAAGAGCGGCCCACGCGGATCGCGGCCATCGAGTTATGGCTGTCGAACTTGAAAGGAGCGGATGCAACGGAGAGACCCTTTGCATCACGGGTAATAGTGGTCTTGATGTTTTTATTCCGGGCTCCCTCGACATACATCGAGAGGGAGATCACCTGACCGTTCCCGGCCACACGGGCGAGAGCAAACTGTCCGCGTCTCGGATAAGCGAAGACCGCGGCGTCAGGGTTGGAATAGATGAACTTTTCGAGTTCAGGGTCATTGATGCCAAGGCGGGCCATGAGTGAAGAAGCCGTCTCAGCATTATTAATAATGAGCGACGCATCCCGGGGAGCGGCAGGAGTAACTGCTGCGGCAGGCGCGGCCGACGGCGCCTGTTCCGTCTCGGGACTCGTGCTGACCGTCAGGGTAGCAAGAGCAGCGGAAAGCGGGAGGGCAGCGACAATGGCTGCAACGGCGATCTGCCCTCGGGTGAAGTGCCTGCGGCGGCACGTGACCCGGATCCTCCGGCAAAGCACAGCTGCACCTTCCCTGAGGCGGGAAAACTTCTCGGCGATGATCGAGTGGGGCAGCATGAAGTGACGGAAATAATTAGATGAATTGGAAAACCTACCGAGTATAACAGTCGGAATGCCTCAACCCGGACAGCGAAACCAGAAAAATGTCAGATGTAAATCTTTTTTACATTTTTTGGAGGATAATCTAGCCTGTTTCGGGCGCGCCTCAGGTCTCTCCGCCGGAAGCGGCAGGAGGGTGAGAGGAAAAGCGCTCCGGAGTCTCAGCGCCCCGGAGCGGTCTTTTTCTGCTATAAGACAAGGCACCGCCCGAGGGCGGATCCGGCGCCGAGTGACGCGCGCCCGCCCCGAGCAGGCCTGCCGGCTGGACATACCATAAGCCCCGACAGGCTTTTATTCTCTTGATTCAGACCTGGCAAAGGTCGTTAACAGGACTTTAGATACACCGATGGCAGAAGAACAGAAAGCTACAGATCAGGTGAAGAAATACACCGTAACTCAGGAAGACCGGGATGCGCTCGCACTCATCAAGCGCGGCGCCGATACGCTTTTGATTGAGGATGAGCTTCTGCAGAAACTGGCACGGGCAAGAGAAACCGGCACGCCGCTGCGCTGCAAGCTCGGTCTCGATCCGACCGCCCCTGATATCCATCTGGGCCACACGGTGGTGCTGAATAAGCTTCGCCAGCTTCAGGATCTCGGTCACACCGTGATCTTCCTCGTGGGTGACTTCACCGCGTCGATCGGTGATCCGTCGGGCCGCAATGTGACCCGTCCACCGCTCTCCTTTGAGCAGATCAAAGTGAACGCCGAAACCTACCTCGATCAGGCCGGCCGCGTTCTCGACCCGAATAAGACCGAAGTCCGCTACAACTCCGAGTGGTCAAACGCGCTCGGTTCTGTGGGACTTATTCAGCTTGCTTCCCGCTATACGCTTGCCCGCCTCCTTGAGCGCGATGACTTCGCGAAGCGTTTCCGTGAAAACCTGCCGATCGCGATGCATGAGCTCCTCTACCCGCTGATGCAGGGCTATGACTCGGTCGCGCTCCACTCCGATCTCGAGCTCGGCGGCTCTGACCAGCGCTTTAACCTCATCGTCGGCCGCGAACTCCAGCGCCAGTACGGTCAGGAACCGCAGTGCATTCTGACGATGCCGCTGCTGGTCGGCCTCGACGGCGTGAACAAGATGAGCAAGTCGAAGCACAACTACATCGGCATCACCGAGTCCGCTGACAGCATGTTCGGCAAGGTCATGTCGATTTCCGACGATCTGATGTGGAACTGGTACGACCTTCTCTCGCTGAAGAGCAACGAGGAAATTGCCCGCATCAAGGATGAGTGCCAGAACCAGGGCCGCAATCCGCGTGACGCGAAAGCGGCTCTCGCGCACGAAATCGTGGCCCGCTTCCATAACGAGGCTGAGGCCGTCGCGGCTGAGGAAGAGTTCAACCGCCGCTTCAAGTCCGGTGAAATGCCGGAAGACATTCCGGAAGTCACCGTGGTGGCTGAGGGCGGCTCGATTCCGCTCGGCAAGCTTCTGAAGGAAGCCGGTCTTGTCGCCTCCGCCTCCGAAGGCAACCGCAACATTGATCAGGGCGGCGTGAAGATCGGCGGCGACAAGGTGACCGATCGCACGATGAAGATCACCTCCGGCATGAACTTCATTGTTCAGGTCGGCAAGCGCAAGTGGGCCAAGGTTTCCGTCAAGTAACGGCTGCCCGATGATCGCGCTTCTTCAGAGAGTGTCCCAGGCCGAAGTCCGGGTGGCGGGTGAAACCGTCGGCTGGTGCGGCCGGGGGTATCTCGTGCTTTTCTGCGCGGAGAAGGGGGACACCCTGGATCTCGCGAAGCGTCTCGCGTCGAAGACCGCCCGGCTGCGGATCTTTGAGGATGAGGCGGGGAAGATGAACCGGAGTCTGGCTGACGTGAAGGGTGAGGCGCTTGTCGTTTCACAGTTCACGCTCGCAGCCGATACCCGGTCCGGAACACGGCCGAGCTTCACGCCGGCCGCGGATCCTGAACTCGGGCGCGCGCTTTATGAGGAGTACACCGAAGCGCTCAGAGCCGAGGGCATCCCCGTCGAGACAGGCATGTTCGGCGCCCACATGGAAGTCTCGCTCACGAATGACGGTCCCGTCACGATCTGGCTCCGGCTTCCCGCTGCGCCAAAGAATTGATGGAAGAGACGGAATCCGCTTCAGACGGCAGCCGTTCTTCTCCTATAATCTACAGACTTGATTGATATTCTTTCCTGTTTGACCTCGAATCGGGGTCGGGGGAAGAATTTTTTATTTTTTTAAGTGAGGGCAACACTTATGTATCAGCCGATCTCCATCGCAGCCGAAGACCCTGAGGTTTGGGCCGCTATCGAAGCGGAGAACAACCGCCAGGAAGACTACATCGAACTTATCGCGTCGGAAAACTACACTTCCCCCGCAGTTATGGCTGCTCAGGGCTCCCAGCTGACCAACAAGTATGCTGAAGGCTATCCGGGCAAGCGCTACTACGGCGGCTGCGAGAACGTCGACGTCGTTGAGCGCATTGCTCAGGAACGCGCGAAGAAGCTGTTCTGCGAGCCGGCTGGTGTCGAGATGGCCGTGAACGTGCAGCCGCACTCCGGCGCTCAGGCCAACATGGCTGTGCAGTTCGCGCTGATGGAGCCGGGCGACTGCTTCATGGGTATGTCTCTTGACGCGGGCGGCCACCTCTCCCACGGCATGCACCTCAACTTCTCCGGCAAGTACTTCCGCTGCGTGCCGTACGGCCTGAATGCCGATGAAGACATCGACTACGAAGAGGTCGAGCGTCTCGCGAAGGAAAACAAGCCGAAGATCATCATCTGCGGCGCTTCCGCTTTCTCGCTCCGCATCGATTTCAAGCGTTTCGCTGATATCGCTCACAGCGTCGGCGCTTACCTGATGGTGGATATGGCTCACTACGCCGGCATCATTGCGGCCGGTGTCTACCCGAGCCCGTTCCCCTACGCCGATATCGTGACCACGACCACCCATAAGACGCTGCGCGGCCCGCGCGGCGGCGTGATCTTCTGCAAGCCTGAGCTTGAGAAGAAGATCAACTCGGCCGTCTTCCCTGGCATCCAGGGCGGCCCCCTGATGCACGTGATCGCCGCCAAGGCGATCGCTCTCGGCGAAGCCCTGACCCCCGAATACAAGGCCTGGGGCGCCCAGGTCGTGAAGAACGCCGCCGCCATGGCTGACGAACTTACGAAGAAGGGTCTGCGTATCGTTTCCGGCCGCACCGAAAGCCACGTGATGCTGGTTGACCTCCGCCCGAAGCACATCACGGGCAAGGCCGCTCAGGCTCTGCTCGAGTCCGGCCACATGACCGCCAACAAGAACGCGATCCCGAACGACCCCGAGAAGCCCTTTGTGACCTCCGGTATCCGTCTCGGCACCGCCGCCATGACCACCCGCGGCTTCAAGGAAGAGCAGGTGCGTGAAGTGGCTGATCTGATCGCCGAGCTGCTGGATCATCCGGAAGATGCCGAGGTGCTCGAGCACGTGAAGGCTGAGGTTGCCAAGCTGACGAAGGCCTTCCCGGTCTACGCCCGCTGATACGGCGCTTCTTTGTAGCAGCACACAGGCAGGCAGCCCCCGTCAGAAAGGAAGGCTGCCTGCTTTTTCCGGCAGGCCGGCCCCGTTCTGAGGACCGCCTGCCTGAGGTTTATCATGCGATGCCCTTTCTGTCACAGTCCAGATACTCAGGTTATTGATTCCCGGTCTTCGGAAGAAGGCTGGACGATTCGGCGGCGCCGTAAGTGCCCGAAGTGCGGCAAGCGTTTCACGACTTATGAGCGCGTGGAGCTTGCTATGCCGACCATCATCAAGCGGGGCGGCGCGAGAACCGAATATACGCGCGACAAGCTGCGGGCATCGATGACGCTCGCGCTCCGCAAGCGCCCGGTCCCGCGTGAGAAGGTGGACGAGGCGGTGGGCCGCATTGAGCAGCGTCTGATGGCGCTGGGCGAACGCGAGGTGAAGAGCGACCGCGTCGGGCAGTTTGTGCTCGATGAGCTGCGGCAGCTCGATAAGGTTGCCTACATCCGTTTCGCGTCGGTCTACTTCAACGTTGAGAAGCCCGAGGCGTTCGCCGAGCTCCTTCGCGAGGCGCTTGAGCCGAGGGAGAAGACGGATGCAGCATCCTGACAGCTATTTCATGGAGCAGGCGATACGGCTTTCCGCGAAAGGAAGGCCGCTCTCGCCCCCGAACCCGGCGGTCGGCTGTGTGATCGTGAGGGACGGGGAAATCATCGCGAGCGGCTTCACGCAGAAGGCGGGCGGCCACCATGCGGAGATTGAAGCGCTCACCGACGCGGAGAGGCGCGGTGTGAATATCGAAGGCGCCACGGTGTATGTGACGCTTGAACCCTGCTCTCACTATGGGCGCACGCCGCCCTGCGCGCTGGCGCTTATCAACCACCGTGTGGGACGCGTTGTCGCCGCCATGAAGGATCCGAATCCGCTCGTCGCCGGAAAGGGGCTTGCCATGCTCGAAGCGGCTGGAATCCCGACCGCCTGCGGCGTGCTTGAGGAAGAGGCCTGGGAAAGCAATCGGGGGTTCTTCACCCGGATGACGCGGGGCACGCCCTGGGTCACGCTGAAGGTGGGGGCGTCGATTGACGGCCGCACCGCGCTTCCGAATGGCGAAAGCCAGTGGATCACGGGAGAGGCCGCGCGCCAGGACGTGCAGCGGCTCAGATCCGAGTCGGGCGCGATCCTTACCGGTATCGGTACGGTGCTCGCGGACGACTGCCGGCTGAATGTCAGGCTGCCGGGGCGGGATCCGGCGGAAATCCGCCAGCCGCTCCGCGTTGTGGTGGATTCGTCGCTCCGCACGCCGGTTACGGCCCGCGTGATCGGTGAGGATGGGCTCTGTCTGATCGTCTGCGCGAAAGCGGATCCGAAGCGGAAGGCGGAACTGGAAATGCGGGGCGCTGAAGTGATCGAGCTTCCGGGAAGTGACGGCCGGGTCGATCTCAGAGCCCTGGTGTCCGAACTCGGACGCCGTGAAGTGAATGATCTTCTTGCGGAAGGCGGCGCGACGCTGAACGGCGCGCTGCTTGACGCAGGACTGGTGGATGAAATTGTGGTCTACACCGCCCCGATTCTGATCGGAGAAGGGCGCGGGATGTGGAGCGTCGGTCCCTATAAGCGTCTCGCCGAGGCTGAGCGCTGGGCTTACCGCTCCGTGTCGCGTCTCGGTGAAGACCTGTGCTTTGACTTACGCAATCAGAGGAAAGACTAATGTTTACTGGAATTATTCAGGCGATCGGCAAAGTGCGCGAACCCGAGAAGCTCGGCAACGGCGTGCGGCTCACGATTTCCGCTCCCGATCTCGGGCTTGATCAGGTCGGTATCGGCGAATCGATCGCCGTGAACGGCGCCTGCATGACGGTGGTTGAGAAGGGCGACGACTGGTTCCGGATCGATGTGTCGGCTGAGTCGCTCTCGAAGACCGCCGGACTCGATACCTTTGGCCCCGTGAATCTGGAAAAGGCCATGCGCCTTGGCGACCGTGTGGACGGACACCTGGTGTCGGGCCACGTGGATGGCATCGGGCAGGTGGTGTCGCTTGAGCAGGTGGCTGAGAGCTATAAGCTCGTGATCCTTGCCCCGCGCAAGCTCGCCCCCTGCATTGCCTACAAGGGTTCGATCGCGGTGAACGGCGTCTCCCTCACGATCAACGAAGTGGAAGACACCTCTGTCGGTCCCCGTTTCTCGATCAATCTCATCCCGCACACGATGGAAGTGACGACGCTTCACTTCCTGAAGGCGCAGAGCCTCGTGAACCTCGAGGTTGACCTGATCGCCCGCTATGTTCAGCGGAACATGGAGCTGCGTGAGGGCGACGACATTCTCTAAGAGATGCCGGCACAGCAGGACAGTCGTCAAAAGCCCGGTGTCTGAGGCTTAAAACCCCTGCCCTGCGATAGAATAAGCATATAGGCGGCACCGGTGAGACACCGGCGCCGCGTTGAATCATTTTTTATTTTGGAGTCAGAAATGGCAGTCGATGAAATCCCCCAGAACCTGGATGGAAAGGGTCTTCGCATTGGCATCGTTATCGCCCGTTTCAACGAGTATGCAGGACGGGGCGAGTATGAGTACTGCCTCGGCGAGCTGAAGCGCCTTGGTGTGGCGGAAGAGGACATTACTGTCTGCCATGTGCCGGGCGCTCTCGAGATCCCGTTTGCGCTGCAGCAGATGGCGCAGACCGGCGAATACGATGCGCTGATCGCGTTCGGCGCCGTGATCCGCGGTGAGACCTATCACTTCGAGCTGGTTGCGAACGAGTCCGCGTCGGGCATCACCCGCGTCGCTCTCGACTACAACATTCCGGTGGCGAACGGCATCCTCACGACCGAAGACGACGAACAGTGCGAGGACCGCATTGAGGGCAAGGCGAAGGCCTGCGCTCAGGTGGCGGTTGAGATGGCGAACCTTGCGACTGAATTCCCCGCCTACGGCGAAGAGGATGACGAGACGGAAGAAGCCGAAGACGAAGAAGAAAAGGCAGGCGAATAAGCATGACGGAAAGCAACAAGACTGAAGCCGCCCGGGTCCCGACGAACCGTGACCGGGCTTTTGCCCGGCAGTTCGCGCTGCTCGGTCTCTACGAGTGGCTGGTCAATCCGCTCAGCTCGCCTGAAGCGCTCGCTCTGATTGTTCCCTCCCTGATCAACCAGGAGGACACCGAAGCGGGCGACCTGACGCCTGAGGAATTTGATCACTGCGATCAGGAGCTCTTCCGCGCTCTGCTGACCGAAGCGATCACGAACCGCGAAGAGCTCGAAGCCGAGTTCTCCCAGTACCTCAACCGTCCGCTGAAGCAGGTGAGCACGGTGGAGCATGCGATTCTGCTGCTCGGCACGACCGAACTCCGCTATCACCCCGAAACCGCGTACCTCGTGATTCTTGATCAGATGGTTGAGCTCGCGAAGCGCTTCGGTTCGGCTGAAGGCGGCTACAAGTTCGTGAACGGCGTGCTCGACAAGGTCGCGCGCGATCTGCGTCCGGAAGAAACGGCCCGCGGCCGGGCTGCCTGACCGGATGTCTGAAAGACCGGACGGAAGTTCTTCCGTCCGGATCCAGCAGTATGGAATGAGGCGTATCAATGGCGGAGCGTAGCGGCGAATTTTCGATTATTGACCGGTTCTTTTCTTCTGGTTCTGCGGCGGGGCCCTGGTTCTGCAAGGGAATTGGGGATGACTGCGCGATTATCGATTTCGGCGACAGCCGGATCGCTGTCACGATTGACATGCTGGCGATGGGAACGCATTTCCTCCCGGACGCTGATCCGCGGAATGTCGGCTACAAAACGCTTGCCGTGAATCTTTCGGATCTTGCGGCCGCCGGCGCGACACCCCGGGCCTTTTTCCTCTCTATCGGTCTTCCCGATAAAAATGACGCATGGATTGAAGCCTTTTCCGAGGGGCTGATGGAGCTGGCGAAAGAAGCCGGCTGTGCGCTGCTTGGAGGCGATACGGTCCGTACGCCGAAGAATCCCGTGACGGGAGAACATTCTCCTGCCGTCTTTTCGATCACCGCGATGGGGGATCTTCCCCCGGGACTCGGCCTCACCAGAGCCGGCGCGAAGCCGGGAGACGATATCTGGGTGTCCGGTACGCTTGGCGACGCCTATGCCGCTCTGAAGTACCGCTGGGGCCACTGGGCCGCGGCACCTGAAGCTGTCCGGCTGATGAGCCGCCGGATGGACCGCCCAGAGCCCCGGAACGCGCTCGGCCGGGCGCTTCTGCCGCTCGCGACAGCGGCGATCGATGTCTCGGACGGATTCTCCCAGGACCTTACCCATATTCTTGAACGCTCCCACGTCCGCGCCCGCGTGAGCTGGGACGACGTGCCGAGGTCCGAAGCCCTGATGTCACTTCCTGAAGAGGAGCAGCGTGAGGCTGCGCTTTCGGGGGGCGACGATTACGAATTGATTTTCACGGCTCCTCCGTCGCTCAGAAAGGCGGTGTTCGAGGCCGGCATTGCGGCGGATACCCTTGTCACCCGTGTGGGCGAAATTCTGCCTTCTGACGGTGACGGCACGTCGCTTACGGTCTATGACGCAAAGGGTGCCGCTGTCATTCTGAAGAACGGCGGATTCGATCACTTTGCCTGACAGCAGCCCCTTGCGATCCCCGGAGGATGACTGACGATGCTTGAAAAATACTCTTCCTCCAACCCTGCCTACCGGCTGAGGCCGGGGTTCCGCTTTGCCTTTTCGGCGCCATCACACGCGATCGCGCTCTTTTTCGGCGCGGGATGCCTGAGACCGGGGCCCGGCACCTGGGGGTCGCTTGCCGCGGCACTCGTTTTCCTTTTCTTTGAAACGCTGATTCCGGCTTCACTGCTCTGGGTTCCTGGTGTGCTCGCCTTTCTGATCGGCGTCTGGGCCGCTGGCCGCACCGGGGATGATCTTGGCGTTCAGGATGCGGGCGCCATCGTGATTGATGAGGTGGCAGCCGTGTGGCTGCTGCTCGCGGTGATTCCGCCGGGTCTCCTCACGGCGGCCGCGGGATTCGCCGCTTTCCGTGTTTTTGACATTATTAAGCTCCCGCCCGCGTCGATCGTTGACCGGAAGCTGCATACGGGGTTCGGCGTCATGCTGGATGACCTCTTCGCGGCGCTCTGGGCGTGGGCGGCTCTTTGGGCAATTGCCCGTCTGACGGGACTCGCTCTCGTCTGAGATTCCGATATAGGAGATAAAAAGAATGGAAGAAAAAAGCATTGAGTCTCTCGCTGAAGAGCTGGGGCGCGCGGCGCTCAAACACGGTGCCCGTATCGCAACGGCGGAATCCTGCACGGCGGGCGGCATTTCTTACGCCATTACATCCGTTCCCGGTTCGAGCGGCTGGTTTGACCGTGGCTTTGTCACTTATACCGAACGCTCAAAGATCGAAATGCTGGGGGTTCCGATGGGCGTGATCCGTTCCCGCGGCGTGGTTTCTGAAGATGTGGCCGCCGCGATGGCGCAGGGCGCGCTTGACCGGTCTGACGCGGCCTATACCGTGGCCGTCACCGGAATTGCCGGTCCGGACGGTGCGGAACCCGATAAGCCGGTCGGCACGGTGTGCTTCGGTTTTGCGGAAAGAACGGCTTCTGGTATTGTGATTGAATCCGAAACGTGCCATTTCACGGGGGACCGTGCTGCGGTGAGAGAGAGTACTGTGAGACAGGCTCTTGCCGGGCTCCTTAAACGGATTAATGAAACTTCACTCTGAAGGACACATAATCTGCGTTATTCTCCCTGATAACGCAGGAATTTAAAAAAGAACTCAACCTTTTATGACAGCGATAATCAGTTTGCTGGTGCTCTGCGCACTCATTATCCTCAACGGCTTTTTCACCATGAGTGAGACGGCCCTGATTGCCTGCCGCCGTGCCAGGCTTCAGCCGAGCGCGGATGATGGTGACGGAGTGGCGAAGAAGATTCTCTGCATGATGGATAATCCGACTGCCGCGCTGTCCACGATTCAGATCGGCATCACGATCATCGGCCTCGTGTCCGGTATGATCGGCGAGACGGCGCTCGCCGGCCCGATCAGCACGGCGCTTGAATACCTCGGAGTGCCTTCCGCGGTGGCAACCGGCCTTGCCCTCTTCCTCGCCGTGATGCTGATTACCTACTTCTCGATCGTGATGGGCGAGCTCTTCCCGAAGCGTCTGGGTCAGATTTCTCCTGAGGACACGTCCCGCAAAGTGGTGCGGCCGCTTGAGTTCCTGTCCTTCATCATGAAGCCGTTTGTGAATCTCCTCACCTGGTCCACGAACGTGATGCTCACGAAAGTGCTGAAAGGAAACGTCATCGGACCGCAGGTGACGGAAGAGGAAATCCACGCGATGATCGAAGAAGGGAGTGAGTCAGGCGTCATTGATCCTCAGGAACGCGATATGGTGAAGAACGTGTTCCGCCTCGATGACCGTCAGATCAGCTCTCTCATGACTCCGAGAAGCGAAATCGAGTGGATCAACCTCGACGATCCGCAGCAGGTGAAGATCGATAAGATTCTGAACTCGCACCGCTCGAGGCTCGTGGTCGCGGATGGATCGCTTGATACGGTAAAGGGCATCTGCTCGACCCCGATGCTGATGAAGCAGATTCTTCACACCGGGCAGCCCGACTTCAACAGCGCGCTGACGCCTGTCACCTATGTGCCGGAGACACTCACCGGCATGGAGCTCCTCGATCACTTCAGAAAGACCGATACGCCGCTCTCTGTCGTTGTGAATGAGTACGGCGAAGTGCAGGGCATTGTGACGCCGCGCGACGTGCTGGAAGCGATCGCGGGGCAGTTCAAGCCCGAGAACACCGGGGATCAGTGGGCGATCCGCCGTTCGGATGGATCCTGGCTTCTTGACGGCATCATTTCGACTCCTGACCTGAAGGACCGGCTTGGGATCCGAGAAGTGCCGGAAGAGGATGAGGATCGCTACAGCACGCTTTCCGGCATGGTGATGCTGCTGCTCGGCCGCGTGCCGCGTGAAGGCGACTCGGTCGACTGGGCGGACTGGAAGTTTGAGGTGGTCGATATGGACGGACGCCGCATCGATAAGGTGCTCGCGATTCCGCTCTCAGGCGCCAAAAAAACGGAGGAGCCCGAAGGCTCCTCCGCTTCCTGAAGAAAATCAGTCATCAGGCCTTGAGAGAGGCCTGGGCTGCCCGGATCGCGTCCCGGGTTTCAATCGCTTTCGCGCGGGCGGCGTCAGCGAAGTCAGGACCGTTCCCTGCGTAAATCACGGCCCGGCTTGAACTGATCACCATGCCCCAGCCGGACGATGTGACGCCGGCGCGGACCGCGGCGTTGATATCGCCGCCCTGGGCTCCGATCCCCGGAACGAGGAACGGCAGCTTCGGAGCGAGACGCCGCACCGCAGCGAGCTCCCCGGGGAATGTCGCACCGACCACCAGTCCCATTTCTCCATTCGTGTTCCAGCGTTCAGAGGCATTCGCGGCCACGTGCTCGAACACCTTGCGTTCTCCCGCCTGCAGCATCTCAATATCCGCACCGCCGGGGTTCGACGTGCGGCAGAGAAGGAAGACGCCTTTGTCCTCATACTCGAGGTACGGCTCTACGGTATCAAAGCCCATGTAGGGGGAAAGCGTGACCGCGTCCGCCCCGTACACTTCGAACGCTTCGACCGCGTAAGCCCGGGCAGTTGAGCCGATATCGCCGCGCTTCGCGTCGAGAATCACCGGGATCCCCGGGTGACGCTCGTGAATGTACGCGGTGAGACGCTCCAGCGCGTCAAGCTCCCGCATGGCGGCGAAGTAAGCGAACTGCGGCTTGAAAGCGCAGACCGTGTCCGCTGTCGCGTCGATGATGTCGCGGCAGAAGTCGTACACCGGGACAGCGGCGCCGGATGCGGTCTTCGGTAGTCTCGCGGGATTCGGGTCAAGACCGACGCAGAGCATGGTGTCCGACCCGGTCCAGCGGGCCTCAAGCTGATCAATGAATTTCATGTCGTCAAGTTCGGATGAATCAGAAAAATTACCTTATGTTACCTCGACGCGAGGCAGATTCTTCCGGATCGTGGGATATTTAAGTCATTGCGCCGGAATTCCCATCGGCGCGGACTCAAGGAGAAAAGAAGAATGAAACGTCGACAGATGCTTGCGGCGATCGCTGCCGCGGCGGCCGCTCCCGCAGCCCTCGCGGCTGAAGCCTCAGGTGCTCCGAAGAAAGTCTGGCCGAAAGTGCCCGAAGGCTGGTATGGGGAAGGGATGTACCAGGATCTCGCGAAGGACGGCACCGGAGTGACTGCGCCTGGAACCGAAGGACTGCCCACCGCCTACATCGCTTTCGACCCGCAGTGCCCGTGGTGCGAGAAGCTCCATCGCGCGGCAACGCCTCTCTACAGCAAGGTGCGCATCATCTGGTGCCCGGTCGCGGTGCTGAATATCAATTCCGAGCCGCAGGGCTCCATGATTCTCTCGGCTTCTGACCCCTGGAAGAAATTCCTCGAGCATGAGGACCACTTCCATGACGCCGCGTTCCGCGGCCTGCCCGTTGATCAGAAAGAGGTGTGGAAGCTGCCGGAAAAGATCCGCGCGAAGGTCTGGACAAACTCCAAGATCGTCCGCCGGAACGGTACCCGCACGATCCCGTTCGGCGTTTTCCGGACCGCGAAGGGTGAGTACCGCGCGATTTACTCCGGCATGACGACGGATGATCTGAAGAAGGTCTTTGATCTCTGAGAGCACGGCGGGGTGTCTTTATCGAGATGCCCCCTTCCGGTAATCTCACATCAGACAGAAAACGGCCCCGGAGCGTGAGCTCCGGGGCCGGTCTTATTCTCTCAGAACTTCAAGAGTGGGTCTGGGCAGACCAGATTACATCATGCCGCCCATTCCGCCCATGCCGCCAGCCGGCGGGAGCGGCTTCTCTTCCGGAAGCTCAGCGACCATGCAGTCGGTCGTGAGGATCAGGGAAGCAACAGAAGCAGCGTTCTGCAGAGCGGTGCGGGTCACCTTGGTCGGGTCGAGCACGCCCATTTCGATCATGTCGCCGTAGACACCGGTCTGAGCGTTGTAGCCGAAGCTCGCGTTGCCGTCAGCAACCTTGTTCACCACGACAGAGGGTTCGTCGCCAGCGTTCTTCACGATCTGACGGAGCGGCTCTTCCATGGCACGCAGCACGATCTTGATACCGGCGTTCTGCTCGTCGTTGTCACCCTTCAGGTCCTTGGCGATAGCCTGCTTCGCACGGATCAGAGCGACACCGCCGCCAGCCACAACGCCTTCTTCAACAGCGGCGCGGGTAGCGTGCAGAGCGTCTTCAACACGGGCCTTCTTTTCCTTCATTTCGACTTCGGTGGCAGCACCGACGCGGATCAGAGCGACACCGCCGGCGAGCTTGGCGACACGTTCCTGGAGCTTCTCACGGTCGTACTCGGAGGTAGCGGCTTCGATCTGGATGCGGATGTTCTTCACGCGGGCAGCGATCTGCTCAGCATCACCAGCGCCGTCGATGATCGTGGTGTTTTCCTTGCTGATCTCAACCTTCTTCGCGGTACCAAGCTGCTGGAGCGTGGTCTTGTCGAGCTGCAGGCCGAGGTCAGAGGAGATCACCTGACCGCCGGTCAGGATGGCGATGTCTTCAAGCATGGCCTTGCGGCGATCGCCGAAGCCCGGAGCCTTGACAGCGGCAACCTTCAGCACGCCGCGGAGGGAGTTCACCACGAGGGTGGCGAGGGCTTCACCGTCGACGTCTTCAGCGACGATCACGAGCGGACGACCGGACTTGGCAACCTGCTCGAGAACCGGCAGAAGCTCACGGATGTTGCTGATCTTCTTGTCGTGAATCAGGATGTAGGGGTTCTCGAAGAGAACAACCTGCTTGTCCGGATTGTTGATGAAGTAGGGGCTCAGGTAGCCGCGGTCGAACTGCATGCCTTCGACGACGTCGAGCTCGTTCTTCAGGGACTTGCCGTCTTCAACGGTGATCACGCCTTCCTTGCCGACCTTGTCCATCGCGTCAGCGATGATCTGGCCGATTTCTTCATCAGAGTTGGCGGAAATGGCGCCGACCTGGGCGATTTCCTTCGACGTGGTGGTCGGACGGGAAATATCCTTCAGGGCTTCGATGGCAGCGGCGACAGCCTTGTCGATGCCGCGCTTCAGATCCATCGGGTTCATGCCGGCGGCAACGTACTTCATGCCTTCGTCGACGATCGCCTGGGCGAGAACCGTAGCGGTGGTGGTGCCGTCACCGGCGTTGTCGGAAGTCTTGGAGGCCACTTCCTTCACCATCTGGGCGCCCATATTCTCGAACTTGTCCTTCAGTTCGATTTCCTTGGCGACAGAGACGCCGTCCTTCGTGACGGTCGGGCCGCCGAAGGAGCGCTCGAGAACAACGTTGCGGCCCTTCGGTCCGAGGGTCACCTTAACGGCGTTCGCGAGAGTGTTGATACCCTGAACCATCAGGGTGCGGGCGTCATTGCCGAACAAAACCTGTTTTGCCATGTCTTAAATTCTCCAAAATCACTTATCAATGGGGGCTGAATCAGGCGAGGACGCCCATGATGTCGTCTTCACGCATCACCAGGAACTCGTCGCCTTCGATCTTGACGGCCTGGCCGGAGTACTTTCCAAACAGAACCTTGTCGCCGACCTTGACCCCCATCGGGATCAGCTTGCCCTGATCGTCACGGCGGCCGGGGCCGACTGCGATCACTTCGCCCTGGTCGGGCTTGTCGCCGGCGGATTCAGGGATCACGATGCCGGAAGAAGTGGTGCGCTCAGCGGCGAGGCGCTTGACAATCACACGGTCGTGCAAAGGACGGATTTCCATTTTTCAATCTCCACAGTGCTTCTTAATATGAGGGAGAGACCGGAAGGACTCTCCATAAGCAGAAAAATCAAAAGCAGGGCGCAGCATTCCCCGGAGGGGGGCTCCCGCCTCTGCCTTATCCTCTATATGGGGGGAACGGGGCCCTTTTTCAAGGGGCGGCCTTAAACTGAAAAGAAACGCCTGCGGCGCGATAGACTCTCTGGAGCGGCGAAAGCCTTATTTATTCATGAAGATAGCGTATTTGTGTCTATTTGTAACTCTTCTGTTTCCGGCCTGCGCCGCCCAGGCGTCAGACGGGCTGCCGCCCGAAGTGAATGAGGCTCTCTCCTCGACAGGAATCAGCGCCTCATCGCTCTCTGTCACCCTTACACCGGTATACGGGGAAGGGCGGGCCGCGATCCGCTGGGAGGGGAGTGTTCCCCGGAGTCCAGCCTCTGTGATGAAGACCGTCACCGCCGCGGCCGCTATGGATCTGCTCGGGGCAGGGAAGGTCTGGAAAACCGAGTTTCTGTCGGCGTCGCTTCCGACGGGAGGAACCGTTCCCGCGCTTTATATCCGGGCGTCCGGCGCTCCGTGGCTCCCCGCCTCCCGGTTCCGTGAGGCGCTCATGGCTCTCCGCGCGGTTGGCGTCAGCACGATCACGGGCCCCGTGGTGCTGGATTCCTCGGTTTTTGCGGAACCCGAAGCAGACCCCGCGGAGTTTGACGGGCACCCGGACCGTCCCTATAACCAAGGGCACGATCCTCTGGGACTCGCGCTTCAGTCCGTGACTTTCAGCTTCGTGCCGCTTCCAGGCGAGAGCGCTGCGGCGGTGCTGCATGATCCGGATCTCGCCGGTTACAGCTTTCCGCTTCGCGTGCCGCTTTCCTACGCGGAAAGTGTCTGCCCCCCGAACCTGACCGCGACACTCCGCCCGGAAACCGAACCCGGCCGGATTTCCTTCCGCGGCAGCTACCCGATGGCGTGCGGTGAAGGTTCGTGGAGCGCCGTGCCGTGGCCCGTGGTGGGAGGAGCGGCGATCTTTGATGAAGAGGCCATGCGGGCCGGATGGACCGCGCTCGGCGGCGTCTGGACCGGAAAGTGGATGAAGGGGAAGGCACCTGATGGCGCGCAGGTGCTCTACACGCTGACTTCAAAGCCTCTCAGCCTCATGATCCGGGATATGAATAAGAATTCCATCAATCCGATCGCGAGGAACCTCTTCCTCGGAATTTCGGCGGGAACACCGGGCGGCGCGACGAGGCTTGCCTCGAGAAACGCCGTGACCCAATGGATGGCGTCGCAGGGCATTCCGACAGAAGGCTTCCTGATTGATAACGGCTCAGGGCTCAGCCGCACCGCGCGGATTTCGACCGACCAGCTGACCGGCGTGCTGCTGGCCGCCGGGAAAAAGCCCTGGAGCCCGGAATTCATGTCGTCGCTTCCGATCGCCGGGGTCGACGGCACCATGAAGCGCCGGGGGCTTGAAGAGGGCGGCGCGCACATCAAGACCGGATACATCCGGGGCGTGAGGTCGGTCGCGGGATACGTGAGGTCGGCGTCCGGGACGCTTTACGCTGTGAGCGCGATCGTGAATGACCCGAACGCGCTCGGCGCGAAGCCGGTGCTTGACGCGGTGCTGAATTACGCCGCCTCCGACGGAGCGGCCGAGGCTAGTTCGCCCCTTCCTTCAGCGCGCTGAGCAGCGTGTCTTTGGTGAGGAGCTCGGGGAGCACCTTCACGGCCCCCGACTTCGAAATCACGATGTAGAGCGGCACGCCGTTATGACGGTAGCGCGCGAGTTCCGCGGAAATCGCCGGGTCCTTGTTGGTCCAGTCGGCGAGGAACCGGGCGTAGCCGAGATTCCGGGCGGCGGATTCCACGTCTTCGGTGTCAATTACCGCTTTCTTATTCACCTGACACGTCACGCACCAGGCGGCGGTGAAGTCGATGAAAACCGGCTTTCCGGAGTTGCGGGCGGCCTGCACGGCTTCAGGAGACCACGCCTGCCACGCGGTGCCTTCAAGGCTCATGGCAGCCGGCGCGAACTGGCCGACGCCGATATAGAGCACGAGGGCTGCGGCGGCGGCCGCCGGGAAACTTGCCGGATAAAGGCCGCCGAAAGGCTTCAGGCGCTGTCCCCGGCCGATAAGCCAGAGCGACACGGCGGCAAGAACCAGAATACCGGCCACGATCATGAGACCGTTGCGGGAAAGCTGCTGCGACAGCACCCAGAGCAGCCAGACCGCGGCGAGGCCGACCGGGATCGCCATCACTTTCTTCAGCGTCTCCATCCAGGCCCCGGGTTTCGGGAGCCACTTCACCCAGCCAGGGAAGATGGTGAGGAGGAGCCACGGAAGCGCCATGCCAAACCCCAGCGCGAGAAACACTGTGACCGCGATGGCAGCGGGCTGCGAGAGCGCGAAGCCGAGCGCCGCACCCATGAAGGGAGCCGTACAGGGGCTCGCGACAATGACGGCGAGAATCCCGGTGAAAAAGCTTCCGAGGAGGCCGCGCGTCGGTGTTTTGAGGGCGAGGTTGCCGCCCGCGCGGCTGCCGAGCGTGAATTCGAACACACCCGCGAGATTCATCGTGATCGCGAGGAAGAGGAGCGCGAGGATGAGAACGATCACCGGGTTCTGAAGCTGAAAGCCCCAGCCAAGCGACGCCCCTGCGGCCTGAAGCGCGATCAGGGTTCCGGAAAGCGCTCCCATGGTGAGGAGGACGCCCGCGGTAAAGGCGAGACCGTGCCGGATAAGCCGGCCGTCATTTGAGGCTCCGATGAGGTCCAGCATCTTAAGGGAGAGCACCGGAAAGACGCAGGGCATCAGGTTAAGGATCAGACCGCCGAGCGCCGCAAAAAGCACGGCGGTGAGAAAGGTGAGCTGCTTCAGTCCGCCATCCGGGGTTCCGGTTCCACCTGAAGTGACCGCGGCGGCTGCGGCTGCCGGTACAGAGCCTGACTCCGGGGTGACAGTAAGCTGATACGTGGCTCCGCCGTTTTTCTTTCCGCCGTCAACGAGAAGCAGTCCATCCACAAGCCCAAACTTCGATCCGGGCTGAACCGAAACGGTATAGGCGCGGGCAGTCGCGTCTCCCTGATGGATAGCGGGACCGGCATCCGGCTTGAAAACCGTGCCGGGCGCATCCGGGAAGAAGGTGATATCAACATGGTGCCCCGGCACCGAGATCAGAACCCGGGAGCCGTTTTTAACAGCCCGGATGTCTTTCGGCGCAGGATCCGGTACCTGAGATGCGGCGGCCTCAATCAGAGGGGCCTCGGGAGACGCGGCGGCAGATGATGCTACCGGGATCTTTGTTTCCAGAGTGGCATCCCCCGGCACGCACTGCTCCTTGCAGGCGACCCAGGAAACGTGCACCCGGACGAGAGCCGTGCCGGAGGCGTTCTGAGGGACAGAAGCCGTGAAGGGGTAGAGGGCCTTTCCGGAGATGCCGTAATTGGTGAGTGAAAGCGCCTGGGTTTCCGTGGGTTCAGGCCAGGCGGGACCTGTGACCTTCCAGCCTGAGGGAACCGTCCACTGGAATTCGGTCGGGGAACCGACGTCCCCCGGGTTCTTCCAGTAAGTGTGCCACCCGGCGTCATGCGTCAGCTCAACCGCGAGCTTCAGGCTTTTTCCCGGAACCGCTGCGGTCTGGGCGGTAATGAGCCGCGCCTTGACCGCTGAGCGGCCGGGGGCCAGAGGTGACGGGGCAGCGCCCGCCCCGGAGGATTGAAAGATTCCGGAGGCAGGTGACGAATCGCCGCTTCCCGTCACGAACGCGCCGGATGCCCCGGCTGTCTGAATAAGCGTGGCCGCAGCGAGGAGGCCGATGAGCAGTCGGGGGGCTTTCATGCGGGAAAAACTCCGAAGATCAGACTGCCGCGCGGAGCGACGCGAAAGCGTCGCGGGCAGCGGCGATCGTCTGATCGATCACTTCATCCGTGTGGACGATGGAAACAAAGCCGGCTTCGAAGACAGAAGGCGCGAAGTAGCAGCCCGCATCGAGCATCTGGTGGAACCAGCGGCCGAAGAGCTTGTCGTCAGACTTCATCACGTCAGCAAAGCGGTGCGGGACTTCCGGAAGGAAGTAAATACCGAACATGCCGCCGCAGTAGTCCGCCGTGAACGGAATACCGTTATCGGCAGCCGCCTTCGTGAGGCCTTCAGTGAGGCGCTTCGACGTGGCGGTGATGCGGTCGTAGAACCCCGGCTCCTGAATGAGCTGCAGGGTCTTGAGACCCGCCGTCACGGCAACAGGGTTTCCGGAAAGAGTGCCGGCCTGATAGACCGGGCCGAGCGGCGCGATCTGATTCATGATCTCGCGGCGGCCGCCGAAAGCGGAGACCGGCATGCCGCCGCCCACCACCTTGCCGAGCATCGTGAGATCCGGGGTGACGCCGTAGACCGACTGAGCGCCGCCAAGCGCCACGCGGAATCCGGTCATCACTTCGTCCACGATCATCACAGCGCCGTACTTCGTGCAGAGGTCGCGGATCGCGTGGATGAATTCCGGGGTGCCCTTCACCATATTCATATTGCCGCCGACCGCTTCAACGATCACGCCGGCAATCTGGTCACCGAGCTCCTTGAAGGTTTCCTCAAGCTGCGCGGGGTTGTTGTATTCAAGAACGATCGTGTCGTTCGTGATGCCGGCCGGAACGCCGGCAGAGCTCGGGTGACCGAACGTGAGCATTCCGGAGCCCGCCTTCACGAGAAGACGGTCGGAGTGACCGTGGTAGCAGCCCTCGAACTTGATAATCTTGTTGCGGCCCGTGTAGCCGCAGGCGAGACGGATCGCGCTCATGCCGGCTTCGGTGCCGGAGGAGACGAGACGGACGGACTCAATTGACGGAACGAGACGGCGGATTTCCTCCGCGATCTGGATCTCGAGCTCCGTCGCGGTGCCGAACGTCAGACCGGCATCGACCGCTTCGTGCACGGCGCGCAGCACTTCCGGATTCCCGTGGCCGAGGATCATCGGCCCCCAGGAGAGGATGTAGTCAGCGTAGCGCTTGCCGGTCACATCCCACATGTAGGGACCCTGGGCCCGGTTCATGAAGCGGGGGGAGCCGCCGACCGAACGGAAGGCCCGGACCGGGGAATTCACGCCGCCGGGGATGGAGATCTGTGCGCGTTCAAAGAGTTCGTCGTTGCGATTCATTGTCGTTTTGCCTTAACGGAAAATCCTGAAAGCTCTTGCCGGGAAGAGCCCCTATTTTAGTTACCCGGCTCCGCGGCCGAGAGGCCGGGAGCCGAAGGGAAATGTCAGAAAGTCTTTCCGAGAGAAAGATTGAATGAGGTGGGAGCCGGACGGCCGGTGTCGCCCGGGCAGTGGACAGCGTCGATGTCCTTGAAGCGGGGGAAGGCGGTAACGATGGAGCCCGTGAGATGGAACTCACGGCTGAAGGCCCAGGTGAAGCCCGCGCCGATCACCGGATGGATAGAGTCTTCGGACTGTCCCGTGCGCTTAAGCTTCGCGTAGCCAATGCCCGCGCCGGCGAAGAGCCGGAGGTTCTTTGTGGCGTCCGCGTGGTACTGCCCCATCAGATTCACCTGAGTCATCTTCCAGTCGTGCTGCTTCACGCCGTCCCAGGCCGTGTCGTGCTTCGAGCGGATGACACCGAGGTCAGCTGCCCAGTGACGGTCAAAGTAGTGACGGATACCGGCGTTCCAGCCGCCGTTTGACGTCATCGTCGCGCGGCCCTTGTCGCTGTCCGGGTCGCCGAGATCGTTATGGACCCAGGAGCCGCCTGCGTAGAGGAGGTTATTCCGGCCGTACCAGACGCTGCCCGGCTGCAGCGGCATTTCGTGCGTGGCGTGATCATCGAGATTAAACGTCGTGAAGAAGAAGGCGACGTTCGAGAACGGGATGTACGTCATATAGGCGCCGAAATTCCGGGTCCCGACGTTGAGCAGCGGGAGCGGGGCAGGGATCGGGAGCCAGCGGTAGTCAGCCCGGAACGTGAGACCGGCGAGGTATCCCGCGCCGACATGAAGACCGGTGCTGCCGACATTCCAGCGCGAGACCCAGCCGTAGCCCACGGAAGGCTCGAGTTCGTAGTGAGAGTCCGAGAACGCGACTGCATAGGCCAGTCGCTCGTTTCCGCGGCTGTCAACAAAGGTGCGGGCAATGCCGCCGCCCCAGGTGAGGCCGTTTTCCTGGTGTCGGTTGTTGTAGTCCCAGGCGGGGTGCTCGGTGTAAACCGGCAGCACAATCGCCGTATTGCCCTGCTTCACGATATTGGAGAAGCCCCGGCCCTGGTCGCGGAACCAGCCGCCTACGCCGTCCTCACGGCTGTCCTGAGAGACCATACCCGCGGGCGTGGTTTCATTGATAGCGGAGAGGGCGCTGGAAAGAAATCCATCGGCCCAGGCGGGCAGGGTAAATGCGGTCAGCATGGCCGCAAGTGCCAGTTTTCTTTTAAGAAGCATAGGAGAAGAAGAGAGACGCAGTTGTTTTATGAGAATAATTAGGCGTTAATGTACAACAATAGGCGCACTTTCAAAAGCGCCCGTCTTGCGGCTTCATCGTTTTCTATATATAGTGACCGCCTGCACGAAGCCGATCAGACAGTCGTGGACGGGACCTGTCCCGCCCGAGGAAAGTCCGGACTTCATAGGACACCGTAGCAGCTAACGGCTGCCCGCCGCGAGGCGAGGATTAGAGCAACAGAGACGAGCCGATCAAGTTCGGGTGAAACGGGCAATCTCTACGGGAAGCAACACTAAATAGGCAGCCGCTGACCCTGTCCGGCGAGGCTGCGGGTAAGTGGCTTGAGCCCGGTCGCGAGACCGGGTCTAGACGAATGACTGTCACCGGGGCAACCCGGGCAACAAAATCCGGCTTACCGATGGACTTCGTGCCTCCTATTCGAGAGGTCCCGGAACTGCGTTACAGCGGCTCCGGGATTTTTTATGTCCGGACACATCTGACTGTATCCTACCGTAATGATCTGAAATAAAAAAATTCAGACAGATCGCCTCATTTTTCCGTGTTTTCCCGCTTTCTAATAATGAAATAACGGGTTTTGGCTTGACCGGATCCCCCGGGGGCTTTACATTTTGAAATTAAGCTGAGGAAGTGTAGCTGTAGCCCCGAAAATCCGGGGCTGCGGGGCAGTGCGCCTGCAGCTTTCCCATTAATCGATATGTTTTCGGAATTTACCGCGTGGGCATGACAAATAGTTCGGGGCAAGAGGGCGGTTTCGTTCACCTCCCGGTTCTCGCCGACAGGGCGCCTGAGGAACTGGTGTGGAGGCGGGATGGCCTTTATGTGGACGCGACTTTCGGCCGCGGAGGCCACACCCGGAGAATTCTGGCTCAGCTCGCGCCGGAAGGCAGGCTGATTGCTTTTGACCGGGATCCTGAAGCGATTGAGGCATCCCGCGCGATTACCGATCCGCGGTTCCGGATCATCCACGCGCCGTTCTCGGAGCTTTGTGACCGGCTTGCCGAACTTGGGTTCGGTGACGGAAGCGTGAGCGGCGTGCTGATGGATATCGGTGTGTCGTCGCCGCAGATCGATGACGCGCAGCGCGGGTTCTCTTTCCGGTTCGACGGTCCGCTTGATATGCGGATGGATACGAGCACGGGAGAAAACGCCGCGCAGTGGCTCGCGAGAGCGTCGGAGTCCGAGATCACCCGGGTAATCGACCGGTACGGCGAAGAACGTTTCGCCCGCCGCATCGCGAAGGCAATCGCTGAGGAACGGAAGGAGAATCCGATCACGACGACGCGGCATCTGGCCGATCTCGTCGCGAAGACGGTGCCGAGAAGTCGCGGCGACTCGCAGCAGCATCCGGCAACGAGAACCTTCCAGGCGATCCGGATCTTTATTAATGGAGAGCTCGACGAACTGCAGAAGGCGCTCCCCGAGGCCGGGCGGCTGCTTGAGCCCGAGGGGCATCTCGCGGTGATCAGTTTCCATTCGCTCGAGGACCGGATCGTGAAGCAGTTCTTTTCGGACGCTTCGAACCCCGGACGTGAAATTGATCCGAGGATTCCGCTCCGGGCGGACGAACTTCCGGCTCCGCTTTTTCAGCCCGCGAAGCGCATCAGGCCGACTGAGGCCGAATGCGCTGAAAATCCGAGAGCGCGCTCCGCGACGCTCCGGGTTGGCGTTAGGACGGCGGCTCCCTGGAGCAGCAGCCTGCTGCCTGAGGAGATGAGGAAATGAGCGAAAGCCGTCTTTCAGTTCTTACCGTTGTGACGCTGGCAGGCGCCGCAGTGCTTTTCATCAGTGCCTGCTCGCTTGTCACAAGCCAGTACCGTGCACGGTCGCTTGTCGCCCAGATTGAGAAGCTGCAGAACGAAGAAAGGCGGCTGAACGATGACGCGAGCGAACTCTATATGGAGATCTCCCGCGCGGCGCTTCCGGGTTACATCGCCTCTCAGGCGATGAAGGCAGGACTCGGACCCGCGACGAGCCGGAACACGGTCGTTCTCGAATATAAGCCGGTGCCGTCTGCTGCGGCGCCGAAGGGGAATGAGCAATGAATGAGGATGCGAAAAAAAGAATAGAACGCATGAAGCTTCAGATGCTCGCCCGTGCAAAAGCGTTTTGGGAAGAGGACGGGAAAGCAAAGAAGAAGGAGCTGAAGCTTGGACCCGATGAGGATCCGCTCCTTGCGGTGAAGATTGAGCCGAAGCGCTCTTATATAGCGTTTGGCTGCATCACAGCTTTCCTCTGCGTTCTCGTGGGCCGCGCCTTCTATCTGCAGTGCGGCCTTGGAACGAAATTCCTGCAGCACCAGGGGGAAATCCGCTTTGCCCGCACGCTCACCGTGCCGGCGGTCCGCGGCCGGATTCTGGACCGGAACGGTATTGTTCTCGCGTCCACGATGCCGGCCCGTTCTGTCTGGGTGGTGCCCGCGGAAACTGAGAAGGCCACCCCGCAGCAGCTCGCAGAGCTTGGGAAGCTTCTCGGCATGCCGGTTTCCGAAATCCAGCAGCGGATTGCCAGAAAACAGAATAAGAGCTTTGCCTATCTGCACCGCCAGGTTGAAGTGAGCGTCGCCAATCAGGTGAAGGCGCTCAAGATCCCGGGTGTCCATGTGTCGAGCGAAACCCGCCGTCAGTATCCGGACGGTCAGGTGTCGGCACACGTGGTTGGCTATACGAATCTCGAGGAAAAGGGCCAGGAAGGCATCGAGCTCGCGCAGAACAAGATGCTCACCGGAGAGCAGGGCAAGCGCCGCGTGATCCGCGACCGTATGGGCCGGATCGTTGAAGACGACTGGCTGAAGGAACCCTCTGACGGCAAGGACATCACGCTTTCCATCGATTCGCGCCTCCAGTTCATTACGATGGACGCGCTCTCCAAGGCGGTTGAGCTTCATAAAGCGAAGGCCGGTGCCGCGATCGTGGTCGATATTCAGACAGGCGAAATCCTCGCTCTCGCGAATGTGCCGTCCTATGACCCGAATGAGCGAAGCGACCTTTCCTTTGACAAACGCCGCAACCGCGCGCTCACCGACGTGTTCGAACCGGGTTCCGCCATGAAGCCCTTCGCTGTGGCAAAGGGTATCGACACCGGTGTTGTCACGCCGGACACGAAGATCGATACGAGTCCGGGAAAGCTCACGATCGGCAACCGTACGATCAGCGATACGCATAACTACGGTCTGATCTCGGTGCGTCAGGTCATTGCGAAGTCCTCGAACATCGGCACGACGAAGATCTCGCTCAAGATGGACCGCGAGGTGATGTACCAGATGTACCGTGACCTTGGTTTCGGGACGGCTCCGCACATCGGATTCCCGGGCGCAGCGTCCGGCATTCTCCGTGACGGTAAGACCTGGCAGCCGATTGAGCAGGCCACGATTTCTTACGGTCACGGTGTCGCCGTGTCGCTCGTGCAGCTCGTGCGCGCCTATACCGCGTTCGCCCGGAACGGTGACGTGATTCCGCTCACGCTCTTCAAGACGGATAAGGCCGCGCAGGGGGTTCAGGTCTATAAGCCGAAGACCGCGCATGAAATGCGCGGCATGATGATGGGTACCGTTGAAGTGGGCGGCACGGCTGTGCGCGCTCAGGTTCCGGGCTACTCCGTTGCCGGCAAGACCGGTACGGCCTATAAGCTTGAAAACGGCCGCTATGTCCACCGCTATGTGGCGGACTTCATCGGCATTGCCCCCGCTACCAATCCCCGTGTGATCGTCGCGGTTGTCGTTGACGACCCGAGGGAAGCGGGGCACGTGGGCGGCGTCGTCGCAGCACCAGTTTTCTCTCAGATCACCGAAAGCGTCCTCCGGATCATGCATGTGGCGCCCGACAGGCCTGACACGCTTCAGGGACTTGCCTTCGCGAAAAAGGGCGGCGCCAAGCCTGGTGTCGTTCTTGCCGGCGGACATAAACAGCAATAAAGGTATTTAAAAACATGTCAGTAGCCAATTTGGCTTCAGCCCTCGCCTGGGTGCGGGAAACCGTGCCTGAGGGGGCCGAGCTGCGGCTGGATTCCCGCCGCATTGAGAAAGGGGATGTCTTCATTGCCGTGCCGGGGCTGAAAGTCGATGGCCGGAACTTCATCAAGGCAGCCGCAGAGAAGGGCGCGGGAGCTGTGCTGATCGATGCCGCTCCTGGCAGCGCCGAGATTCCGGAAGGCATCCCGGCGCTTGAAGTCGAAGGGCTATCGAAGTCGCTCGGACGCTTTGCCTCGCTCTACTATGGGAATCCGTCCGGCGCGATGGAAGGCTTTGCTGTCACCGGCACGAACGGCAAGACGACAACGAGCCAGTGGATGGCGTCGATTCTCACGGAACTCGGCACTCCCTGCGGCGTCCTTGGCACGATTGGCTGCACGATGAATGGCCGCTCGTACAGCAGCGTGCCGCTCACGACGCCGGATCCCGTGACGCTTCAGACGCTGCTCGCGGAGCTTCATCGCGACGGCGCGAAGGCATTCTCAATCGAGGCGAGCTCGATCGGTCTGGTGCAGGGGCGTCTTGACGGCACCGCAATCAGCTATGCCCTCTTCACGAATCTCACGCGTGACCACCTCGACTACCACGGCACGATGGAAGCCTACGAAGAGGCGAAATCGCTTCTCTTCCGCTGGGAAGGCCTCAAGTGTTCGGTGATCAATATTGATGATCCGGCGGGGCTCAGACTCTGCCGCGTGTCGCTCGACGCGGGCGTGCGGGTGATCGCGGCGACCGCGGTCGGCACGAAGGCGCCCGAAGGCTGTGAGCTGCTCGAGGCGCGCGATGTTCAGATCGGCGCGAAGGGCATTGCCTTCACGCTCTGCTGGGCTGGCGAAGAGCGTCACGTGGAAGCGGGCGTTCTCGGTCTCTTCAATGTGGACAACATGATCGGCGCGATCGGCATGATGCTCGCCTCGGGCCGCGATCTGGATGACGTGATCCGTGTGGCGGAGCGCCTCGCGCCTCCTCCCGGCCGTCTTCAGAAGATCACGCACCCGGATGAGCCGATGGGCGTTGTCGACTACTGCCATACGCCGGACGCCATTGAGAAGGCGCTCACCACGCTGCGCCCTGTGGCGGAAGCCCGCGGCGGCAAGCTCTGGGCGATCGTGGGTGCCGGCGGCAACCGCGACCCGGGCAAGCGTCCGATCATGGGCGCGATCGCGGAAAAACTCTCCGACAAGCTCGTTGTGACGAGCGATAACCCCCGTTTTGAAGACCCGAAGACTATCGCGGAAGCGGTGGCCGCGGGCGCTCATTCGCCTGAAATTGTGGTTGACCGGCGAGAGGCTATCCAGGAAGTGTTCAGCCGCGCGGGCGCTGCTGACGTCATTCTGGTTGCCGGCAAGGGCCACGAGGATTATCAGGAAGTCTGCGGCGTGAAGCATCACTTCTCGGACGCGGAGGAAGTTGAGGCGGCGCTTCAGAGCCGCATGGCAAAGGAAAAAGAGGAGAAGTCGGAATGACGTTCATCACGACAGCGGGCTGGGTTGCCCAGGCGGTTAAGGGGGCGGTGCTCCACGGTGATGCCGATACGGGAATTGCCCGTGTCTGCACGGACGCGAGAAAGACGGAACCGGGTGATCTTTTTGTCGGTCTTCGCGGCGAACGTTTTGACGGCACGGATTTCGCGGCTGACGCCGCGGCGCGCGGCGCCTCCGCGGTGATGGTTTCCCGCCTGATCGAAGGGATCAACGCGGTTCAGATTGTGGTGCCGGACGTGAATCAGGCGTTCTGCGAATCGGCCGCGGCCTGGCGTCAGCGCTTTTCAATTCCGGTGATCTCGGTTTCCGGCAGCAACGGCAAAACCACGACGACTCAGATGATCGCGTCGATTCTCCGCGAGGCCTATGGCCGCGACGGATATCTCTCCACGGAAGGCAACTTCAATAACAGCGTCGGCGTTCCGATTACGCTCTGGCGTCTGAGAGACGGCATGAAGGCCGCTGTGGTGGAGTCCGGCATGAGCCACCGGGGTGAGATGGCGGAACTTGCCGCGATGATCCGCCCGACGGTCGCCGTGATCACGAACGCGCAGCGCGAGCATCAGGAATTCCTGCCGAGCGTTGAAGCGACGGCGGAAGAGAATGCGGATTCGATCAAGGCGCTTCCCGCGGACGGCGTTGCCGTTTATCCGGCGGATGACGCCTGCGCGCCGATCTGGGAAAAGGCCTCCGAACACTGCCGCCGCCGTACCTACGCGACGCAGCCCGGTGTGAGCGCGGATCTGACGGCTGAGGTGATGACGCTTGGCGGCACGACCGAGGTCCGGATTCATGCGGCGGAAGGCAGCGCCATGACCCGCCTCGATATCGGCGGCGCGCATAACGGACATAACGCCGCTGCGGCCGCTGCCGCGGCCTTCTCGGCCGGCGTTAAGTTTGATGCCGTAATCCAGGGGCTTCAGGCTTTCAAGCCCGTCGCGCGGCGCGGTGTCCGTCACCAGCTTCGTCCGGAACTGCTCCTCATTGACGACACTTATAATGCGAACCCCGACTCGATGAGAGCCGGAATCGACGTTCTCACCTCAAGCCGCGGCCCGCTCGTGCTGATTGCGGGCGACATGGGCGAAGTGGGAACCCGGGGAGCTGAGTTCCATCAGGAAATCGGCCTCTACGCGAAGGAGAAGGGCGTGGGTACGCTCCTCGCCTGCGGAGACCTGATGCAGAACGCGTGCAGCGCGTTTGGCAGCGGCGCCCGGCATTATGCGGACCTTGACACCCTCTGCCGCGAGGCGGCGGAGACGGTGCGCGGGATGGAGGCGGGCACGGTGCTCGTGAAGGCCTCTAACTTCATGCACTTTGACCGTGTGGTGAAGGCTGTCCTAGAGGCCCTTTCAGACGCTGCAGTTTCGGAATAAAAAAATGCTTTTGTCTCTGTTTCACTGGCTGTCCGGGTACGTCCGGGCATTTGCCGTTTTTGACTACCTGTCGCTGCGCGCCGTGCTCGCGGCGCTCACCGCTCTCGTGATCGGGCTCGCTTTCGGGCCCTTCACGATCCGGGAGCTGAAGAAGCTGCATTTCGGACAGGCGGTCCGTACGGACGGCCCGAAGTCCCACCTGAAGAAGGATGGGACTCCGACGATGGGCGGCATCCTGATTCTTGCCTCGATCGCGATTTCCACGCTGCTCTGGGTGGATCTCTCAAACCGCTATATCTGGGTGGTGCTCCTGGTGACCCTCGGTTACGGCTGGATCGGCTGGGCGGACGATTACCGCAAGGTCGTGAACCACGACCCGCACGGCATGAGCGCCCGCGAGAAGTTCGGCTGGCAGTCCCTGATCGGCATCATCGTCGCGGTGTATCTGTCGTTCGCCATTCAGGCGCCGGCTGACACCTCGACCTTCTCCCTGATGTGGGAGTGGGTCCGGTCCGGATTCACGCTCCCGGTGAGCGGGAAACTCGACTTCACGATCCCGTTCTTCCGTCAGATTTCGTTCCCGTTCGGCATGCTCGGCTTCATCATCCTCACGTACTTCGTTCTCGTGGGGACGAGTAACGCCGTGAATCTCACTGACGGCCTGGATGGCCTTGCGGTGCTCCCCTGCGTAATGGTGGGTTCGGCGCTTGGCATCTTCGCCTACTGCGTGGGTCGCCCGGACTTCGCGTCTTACCTCCTCTTCCACTACATTCCGGGAGCCGGAGAACTTGTGGTGTTCTGCGGCGCGATGGCTGGGGCGGGTCTCGCCTTCCTGTGGTTCAACTGCCACCCGGCTGAGGTCTTCATGGGTGACGTCGGCGCGCTCGCGCTCGGCGGCGCGCTTGGCGTCATCGCTGTGATCGTGCGTCAGGAACTCGTGCTCGCCATCATGGGCGGTGTCTTCGTGGTGGAGACGCTCTCCGTCATGATCCAGACCACGTACTACAAGCGCACGCATGGCAAGCGGATCTTCCTTATGGCGCCGATCCATCACCACTTCGAACTGAAGGGCTGGAGCGAAACGCAGGTGGTGACCCGTTTCTGGATCATCACGATGATTCTGGTTCTTGTCGGACTCGCCACGCTTAAAATCCGCTGATGCCTGCCGGGCTGCGGCGGTGGAGAAAGAAAATGGAAAGCAAAAAGGCACTGGTTCTCGGTCTGGGAACGTCGGGATACGCGTCCGCCCTTTATCTGGCGGAGCGTGGATGGAGCGTCCGTGTGATGGATACCCGCAGGGAGCCTTCGCTCCTCGCCCGGCTGAAGGAGCATCCTGAGATTTCGTTCACGGGCGGTGCGCTCGATCCTGCTGCGGTCGAAGGCACGTCGCTTGTCATGATTTCTCCGGGGCTTTCCCCTGAATTCTCTGACGCCGCGCCAATCGTCTCCGAAGCGAAGAGACTCGGAGTCGAAGTGGTTGGCGAAATTGAGCTTTTCGCACGCGAGCTTGCCCGTCTCCGGGAGGAGAAGGGCTATCACCCGAAGGTGATCGGCATCACCGGCACAAACGGAAAGACGACCACGACCTCACTCACCGCGAAGATGCTGAACGCGGGCGGCGTGAGCGCGGTGGCTGCAGGCAACATTGGCCCGAACGCCGTGACGGAGCTCACCGAGCACGATAAGGCAGGGACCCTTCCCGACGCCTGGGTGCTTGAACTCTCAAGCTTCCAGCTTCAGACGACGGAGAGCCTTTTCTGCGACGCCGCGGCGATCACGAATGTCACCGAGGACCATATTGACTGGCACGGAAATTTCGACGCTTATCTGAACGCGAAGCGCCGGATCCTGAAGCCTGAGACACTCGCGGTGCTGAACCGCGAGGATCCGCTTTCGGCTGGCAGCGCGCTTCCGGGTGAAAAAACGGAAACCTTCGGGAGCGACGCTCCGAAAGCGCCGGGTGAATGGGGGATCGCGGAGCGTGACGGCGTGAAGTGGCTTGCCACGGCGGAAGCCGCTGACGACGGCGTACGGCTTCAGTACCTGATGCCCGCGGGCGCGCTTAAGATCCGCGGCGTCCATAACGCCATGAACGCGCTCACGAGCCTCGCGCTCGCCCGCGCGGCCGGCGCCGCTGAAGGGAAGGCTCTTCAGGTGCTCGCGCATTATGAGGGTGAGCCGCACCGCACGCAGTTTGTTCTCACCGCGTCGGGTGTCGACTTTATCGATGACTCGAAGGGCACGGATGTCGGCGCGACCGCAGCCGGCCTTAAAGGACTCGGAGAAGCCGGTCAGAAGATCGTTGTGCTGCTGGGCGGCGACGGAAAGGGGCAGGACTTCGGTCCGCTGGAACCCGCGATCCGGACCTATGCCCGCGGCGCGGTGACCTATGGGCGGGACGGAGGAAAGATCGCTGACGCGATCCGTTCGTCCGGCGTTCCGCTTGAATCCGCGGCAACCGTTGAAGAGGCGACCCGGAAGGCGTTCGCGATGGCAAAGCCTGGCGACGCCGTGATGCTTTCACCTGCCTGCGCGAGCTGGGATATGTTCCCGAACTATGCCGTGCGCGCTGAAGTGTTCCGCAGCGAAGCCGCGAAGATCGCCGAGGAGGCTGTCTCCAAGTGCTAGATAAACTCCGGCAGCGATTCCATCGGAAGAAGAGTGATTCGGACCCGCTCGCGTTTGAGGTCATCTATCCGAAGGAAGTGAAGGCGCCCCGTCCGGGCTCAAACTACCGCGGATCATCACTCGATTTTGACTGGGTGGTGATCGCGACGGTGTGCATACTGATCGGCATCGGCACGGTCATGGTCTACTCGGCCTCGGTGTCGCTTGCCGACTCGCCGAAGTACGGCACAACATCCACTTACTTTCTGATCCGCCACATCGCGGCCCTTGTGGTCGGCGCCATAGCGGCGTTCTTCGTGTACCACGTTCCGATGCGGGTCTGGGAAAAGATGGCGAAGCCGATCGGCATTATCTCGGTGATTCTTCTCATTCTCGTGCTGGTGCCGGGGATCGGTGTCAGCGTGAATGGCTCAAGGCGATGGATCCGGTTCCCGGTATTCAATCTTCAGGTGTCAGAGGTGACAAAGCTCGCCGCTGTCATCTTCACGTCGTGGTTCACCGTGACGCGGCAGGAGTACATGCACTCTTTCCGGAAGGGCTTCATCCCGATGCTTGCTGTGATGGGTATCGTCACAGCGCTTCTCGCGCTGCAGCCTGACCTTGGCGCGACAGTGGTGGTGCTCGCGATCATCATGGGAATTCTGTTCCTGGGCGGCATCTCGTACGTGATTCTCGGTGTCGTGGGATCGATGGTTATCACGATGGGTGTCGGCATGATTATCGCGACACCGTGGCGACTCGGCCGCGTGACCGCGTACCTGGATCCCTGGAATGAAGAGAACGTGCTCGGCAAGGCCTATCAGCTCTCACATTCCCTCATCGCGTTCGGCCGCGGCGAAATTTTCGGCGCGGGTCTCGGTGCGTCGGTTGAAAAACTTAACTACCTGCCGGAAGCGCACACGGACTTCATTTTTGCCGTGATCGGCGAAGAGCTCGGTTTTGTGGGCGTCGTGATTGTGCTATTCCTTTACTACAGACTTATCCGGAGTGCGTTTGAAATCGGCCGTATTGCGGTTAAGATGGACAACATTTTTTCGGGTCTGGTTGCGCAGGGTATCGGCATCTGGATCGGAGTCCAGGTCTGCATCAACGTGGCGGTGGCCACGGGCCTGATGCCGACCAAGGGCCTTACGCTTCCTCTCATGAGCTACGGCGGATCTGCCATCGTCGCGACGCTCTGCGGAATTGCGCTGCTGCTGCGGGTGGATCACGAGAACCGGGTCCAGATGCACGGCGGCTACGTCTGATGCGGCGGACGCCGGCGTCTGCGTGCTTGTTGAAGGGATTTTAGGAAAGAAATGGGATCGGACAAACATCTGGTGATTGCGGCTGCGGGTACCGGCGGACATGTGATGCCGGGGCTTGCGGTTGCGGCGGAAATGATTGCCCGGGGCTGGGAGGTTTCCTGGCTCGGGACGGAGGCCGGCATGGAAAAGATGCTGGTGTCGAAGAAGGGAATCGAATTTGACGCCGTGGACTTTTCCGGCGTCCGCGGGCATGGTCTCGCGGGAGCGGTTTCCGGAGCGGTGAAGCTCGCGAAGGCGTTTCCTGCCGCGAAAGCGATTCTGCAGAAGCGCCGCGCGACGGCGTTCTTTTCGACCGGCGGCTATATCGCTGTGCCGTCCGCGATTGCGGCTCACCGCATGGGGATCCCGGCGGTGGTGATGAACTGTGACGCGGCGAGCCTGCTCTCGGTGCGCCTGGTGCTGCCCTTTATTGACGCGCTGGCCTGCGGGTTTGAGGGCGAAGCGGCGGAGCGGGGCGGCAAAAAGGCGGTTGTCACCGGAAATCCGGTCCGGCAGGAAATCACGAAGATTGATCCTCCGTCTGAGCGTTTCGCGGGCCGCGGCGGCAGGCTGCGCCTGCTGGTTTTCGGCGGGTCGCTTGGCGCCCGGTTCCTGAACCACCTGCTCCCGAAGGCTATCTCCCTGCTGCCCTCGGATTCGAGACCTGAGATAATTCATCAGTGCGGCTTCAAAGCGGTCGATGAGGTGAAGGCGCTCTACGCCGAAGCCGGAGTCGAGGCCGCGGTGCAGCCTTTCATTGAAGACATGGCGGCGGCCTATACGTGGTCTGACCTTGTGCTCTGCCGCGCCGGCGCGACGAGTGTGTCCGAAATCTGCTCAGCGGGCGCTGCTTCTCTTCTTGTGCCGCTCGTTGTGAAGACGACGTCTCACCAGCTGCAGAACGCTCTCTTTATGGAGCAGAACGGTGCTTCGCGCTGCCTCCGGCAGGATACGCTCACGCCGGAGCGGCTTTCCGCCGTGCTCGCGTCGATCGACCGCGCGCAGCTGCTCTCCATGGCGGAAGCCGCGAGAAAACTGTCTCATTCCAATGCGGCCTCAGCTGTGGCCGATATGATCGAGTCCCGTGCGGACCGTACTTTTAGGGTGTCCTGATGGCCTGGAAATTTGTTGTTAAGAACGTGCATTTCGTCGGTATCGGCGGTGTTGGCATGAGCGGCATTGCCGAAGTGATGATGAATCTCGGCTATCACGTGACCGGGTCGGATATCGCTGAAAGCGATACGACGCGGCATCTTGCTGAGATGGGCGCGACGATCTGGCTCGGCCACGACGCGTCTCACGTCGCCGGAGCCGACGCAGTTGTGATTTCCTCCGCAGTTCATGAAGAGAACCCCGAAGTGGTGGAAGCCCGCGCCCAGCATATCCCGGTCGTTCCGCGCGCCGTGATGCTCGCGGAACTGATGCGCCTCAGAAAGGGCATCGCGATTGCCGGCACGCACGGCAAGACTACGACGACGTCGCTTACGACGACGCTGATTACGGCGGGCGGCCTTGATCCGACATTTGTGATCGGCGGCAAGCTGATGCAGGCCGGCACGAACGCCCGCCTCGGAACCGGTGAGTACCTCGTCGCGGAAGCGGACGAGTCTGACGCCTCGTTCCTCAATCTTTCTCCGGTGCTCTCGGTCATCACGAATATTGACCAGGACCACATGGACACCTACGGGCACGATTTCGAGCGTCTGAAGCAGGCCTTCACGATGTTTATCGAACGGCTGCCGTTCTACGGCGTCGCGGTGCTCTGCTATGACGATGAGAACACCCGCTCCATCATTCCTCAGATCACGAAGCGCGTGATTTCCTACGGTCTCTCGGAAGAGGCTCAGGTGAGGGCGGTGGACGTGGAAGCCTGCGGGCTTCAGATGAAGTACACGGTGCTTCGCCCGGGCTACGCCCCGCTCCCCGTGGTGCTCAATCTGACCGGTGTCCATAACGTCGTGAATTCGCTTGCCGCGATCACGGTGGCGACGCTTGTCGGCGTGTCGGATGACGCGATCCAGAAGGGTCTCCTGACATTCAAGGGTGTCGGCCGGCGCTTCGCCCAGTACGGTGACCTGCCGGTGCCGGCGGAAAACGGCGGCGGCACGTTCCGCCTCGTGGATGACTACGGTCATCATCCGCACGAAATGGCGGCGACACTGGCCGCCGCGCGCGGCGCTTTCCCGGGACACCGCATTGTGGTGGCTTTCCAGCCGCACCGCTATACGCGTACCCGCGACTGCTTTGAGGATTTTGTGCACCTGCTCTCGCATGAGGCGCAGGTTGTGGTGCTGACGGAAGTGTATCCGGCAGGTGAAGCGCCGATCTTCGGCGCGGACGGCCGGTCGCTTGCCCGTGCTATTCGGCTCGCCGGCGGCGCGGATCTGATTTATGAACAGCGTGTGGACGATGTGCCGGCCGCTATCCTGAAGGTGGTGCGGGACGGCGACGTGGTGATCACGCTCGGTGCCGGGTCTATCGGACACGTGGCATCGAAGGTTACGGAACTGTCTAAGAATGAAGGAGACCGCGCATGATGGCGGCGAAGGATCTGGGGAAAGTTGCAGTCCTCATGGGCGGGAAGTCGAGCGAACGCGAGGTTTCCATTTCGAGCGGCACCGGGGTGCTGAATGCGCTCCGCTCCCAGGGCGTGAACGCTGAGGCGTTTGACCCCGGCAAGCAGCCGCTCTCTGAACTCGCGCTCGGCGGCTATGACCGCGCCTTCAATATGCTTCACGGTCTCGGCGGCGAGGACGGAACGATCCAGGGTGTGCTCGAGTGGATGCAGATCCCGTACACCGGTTCCGGCGTTCTCGCGAGCGCGATCGGCATCGATAAACAGGCAACCTGCAATCTCTGGGAGAATGCGGGGCTGCCCGTGCCGGAAGGTTTTCAGGTGTCGGCTCCGTCAGAAGCCGCGGAAATCATCCGCCGTCTTGGCCGGAGTCTCGTCGTGAAGCCGAATAAGGACGGCAGCTCCTTTGGCGTTGAGAAGCTTGAGGACGCCACTGAGGAGACGCTTGCTGACGCGATCCGCCGGTCGCTTGCGGTGGAGGATGACCTCGTCGTTGAACGCCGTATCCACGGCCGTGAATTCACCTGCGCCGTGCTCGGCGAAGGGAAAAACGCGAAAGCGCTTCCCATCATTGAAATCATGGCGCCGAACGGCGACTACAACAGCGTGAACAAGTATCAGGGGAACGAAGTCCGCTATGCCTGCCCCGCTGATCTCCCCGAGGAGACGGCGCGCGCCATGGCGGAAACGGTTGAAAAGGCTTACCGCGTGATCGGAGCCCGGGGCTGGGGCCGTATCGATCTCATGATGGAGCCTTCCGGCCGCTTCTATCTCCTTGAAATCAATACGAACCCTGGCATGACGCCGCATTCTCTCGTCCCGATGGCGGCCCGCGCGGTCGGTATCCCGTACGAAGAGCTCGTGCTCCAGGTGGCGTCTGAAGCCCGTCTGGACCACGCGGTCTGAGACAGGAAGAGAGGCGGATCGTCATGACTCAGGCCAATGCATCCGGAAAAGTGAGACGGGGAGCCGGGCTTCTCGCGCTCATCTGCTTTCTCGTGCTTGCCGGACTCGGCATCCGCCACGTCGTTCATCAGCCGTACTTTGATATTCACCATATTGAAGTGACGGGGGATACGTCCTTTACGAACGTCGGGGCGCTCGAAAAAACGCTCTGGGAGAAGCTGAACGGCAACTACTTCTTCGCGGATCTCGATCCGATGCGGGCGGCGGTTGAAGAGGTGCCGTGGGTGGCGTCCGCAAAGGTTGAGCGGCTCTGGCCTGATACGATCAGGGTTGAAATCGAAAAGCGCCGCCCCATTGCGATCTGGGGCGGAACGCGTCTGATTTCCGATAGGGGAGAGATTTTCGCCCTGAAGAATCTGGATACGCCGGAGGCTCAGGGACTCCCGTCCTTCTCGGGGCCTGATGCCATGGCACACGAAGTGGTGGAGATGTACGGACCGCTTTCCGTCACAGTGGAAAAACTCGGCGCGAAGATCCGGGACCTGTCGGTCACGGACCGCGGCTCCTGGTCTGTTGTGATTGAGGGCGGCGACATCCCGTCGACCAAGATTGAGCTCGGGCGCAATACGCGGGACAGCCGCGTGCAGGACAGGCTGGAACTGGTTGCCGCGCACTATCAGGAAGTCTCGCGCATGATGGGAGGACCTCCCGGATCGATCGATGCCCGTTACGTCAACGCCTTTGCAGCCACACTGCCGCGTGAGCGGCCGAAGACTGATGCGCAGCCGTCTGCCCCGGGTACGGCGGCGGGCAGCGCGAAGCCAGCGGCGGCAGCCGGGGCAGGACCCGCCGGCGCGGATCGCGCAGGAACGACACGAAAGGGGCCGTCTGTATAAGCGGATCTGTTATGGACAACAACAATTTACTGGTAGCACTTGATGTAGGCAGCAGCAAGGTAGCCGTGATCGTGGCTGAACCCGGTTCCGACGGGGTCGTGAAGATCTGCGGCCTCGGTTCCGCGCCGTCTGCCGGCATCCGAAACGGTGTCGTGATCGACATCAATGCCGCCGTAGGTTCCATCCGGGCGGCGTTTGATGAGGCAGAGCGGACTTCCGGTCTCCATATCTCAGAGGTCTATACAGCCTGTGAGGATCCCCGTCTCCGATTCTTCAATAACACGGGGGCGACTCCGGTGCGCGGGACTGAGATCGGGCAGGAAGAGCTCGACGCGGCGACGGAGCATGCCGGCGCGGTCGCGCTCCAGGGAGACGCCAAAGTCCTGAAGATGCAGGTCCTCGGGTACTCTGTGGATGGAGAGGCCGGGATCCTGAACCCCGTGGGAATGTCCGGGAAGCGTCTGGAGGCAACCGCGCATCTCGCCTGCGGTCTTCCGACCACGGCGACAAACCTCTTCCGCTGTGTGAGGCGGAGCGGTGTCGAGGTGAAACACTGGCAGATTCCGGTCTGGGCCGCGGCTGACGCGGTGCTGACGGAGTCGGAGAAAGAGCTCGGCGTCTGCCTGATCGATATCGGCGCCGGCACGGTGGATGTCACGGTTTACAGCGGCAACAAGCCCTGGTACACCGACATTATTCCGGTGGGCGGTCTCGCGGTGACGCATGATATCGCGGCGCTTTTCCAGCTGAATGAGGAAGAGGCTGAGAGAATCAAGCTGAAGTACGGCAGCGCGGATCCGACAAAATTCACGGGCGCTGACGTTGTGGATCTCTCCGATATCCGTCGGAATACCCGGCCGGGAGACGCGATTGAGGTGATCGCTCAGGAGAAGCTTGCCGAAGTGGTGCAGGCCCGGCTTGAGGAAATCCTCTCCTTTGTGAAGGAGCGGCTCCAGTCGTCCAAGTTCGATCAGATGATTCCGGCGGGTATTGTGCTCACCGGGGGCGTGACTCAGACTGAAGGTTTCCTGAAACTTGCCGAAGATGTGTTTGAGCACAACTGCCGCATCGGAGCTCCGGATATTGTCGCGAGCCTCGGCGGCGCGGGGAATTCTCCCGCATGGTCAGTGGTCGCCGGGCTCCTGAAAGAAGCGGCTCACATCGAGCAGAAAGGCCGGCATTCCGAGGAAAAAGGTCAGAAGCGTCTGAGGAAGGGCTTTTTCTCGACCATCAAGCACTGGTTTATCGGAAATTATTAAGCAATAAACCCCGAGAATGGGGCAAAATATACTAAACTCTGACGACGCCTTTAAGATCGGAAGAAACAACACACAGCGAGGGTAACGCGGGCCGACAAGGCTTTGGGCAGCGTTACCCGTTCGGCAGTATCACGGAGAAGGGCAATGAGTAGTTTTGAAATGCTGGGTAAGGATCCGCGCAACACGGTGATCAAAGTGATCGGCGTGGGTGGCGGCGGTGGAAACGCTGTCCAGTATATGGTGGATCAGGGGGCTGACGGTATTGAATTTATTGCCGCCAACACCGATCATCAGGCTCTTGCCATGAACAAAGCCCATGTGCTTCTGCAGCTCGGTGAAAGCGGGCTCGGTGCCGGGGCGAATCCTCAGGTTGGCGAGAAGGCCGCTATTGATTCCACTGAAAAAATCCGTGATGCGGTGTCCGGCGCTCATCTGCTCTTTATTACTGCCGGTATGGGCGGCGGCACCGGTACGGGTGCCGCTCCGGTTATCGCCAAGATCGCAAAGGAAGAAGGCATTCTCACGGTTGGTGTTGTGACGAAGCCTTTCTCCTATGAAGGTACGGCCCGCAAGCAGCGCGCTGAAGAAGGCATTGCCCATCTGAAGGAATACGTCGACTCCCTCATCGTCATTCTGAATGACCGTCTTGAGGACGAATTCGGCGAAGACGCCACGATGGAAGAATGCTTCAACGCCGCGAACGATGTGCTCTACAAGGCCTGCCACGGCATTGCGGAAATCATTCATACGCCGGGTCTGATCAACGTTGACTTCAATGACCTCAGCACGGTGATGCGTGAGCATGGCACGGCCCTCATGGGGTCGGCCACGGCTTCTGGTCCGAACCGCGCTGAAGAGGCGGCGAAGCTCGCCGTTTCCAGCCCGCTGCTCGAAGGTTCCGATCTTACCGGTGCCCGCGGTCTCCTCGTTTATGTCACGGCCAGCAACTCTCTGAAGCTCTCTGAGCCGAGAAAGGTGATGAAGGTCCTGAGCGACTTCGTGTCGAAGGGCGCCAACGTCATCTTCGGTTCGGCCCGCGACGACAGTCTCGGGGATGAGCTCCGTGTGACGGTGGTGGCTACCGGTATGGACAGTCCGCTCACCGAGCAGGAAAAGGCTCAGACCGGGATGCGCCCGGACAATATGTGGACCGGCATTTTCTCGGGTTCCCCGGCACAGGCTGACCAGCCTGCGCAGCCCGCTCAGCCTGCGCCTCAGGCTGCCGCCGCTCCCGCGCCCCGCGCACCGGAACCCGTGAAGGCCGCTCCGGCGCCCGAGATGCCGCATTTCGCGGCGGATCCCACGCCGGCTGCTCCGAAGCATGAAGCAGCTCCGGCCGCCGCTGCGCCGCACTTTGAACATAAGACCGGCGAGACGGCTCCGCTTTTTGGCGCGCAGCCTCTGGAAACTCCGGCTGCGGCACCTGCCGCGGCGCCCGCCAAGCCTGCCGCTCCGGCTCCTCAGCCCCAGGCTGAAGCGCCCAAGCCTCAGGCTGCTGCTTCCCAGCCGAACGTCTGGAATTTCTCCGGCACGTTCGACGAGGAAACAATCCGAAATCTTCAGACCCCCGCTTACCTGCGCAACAAGGGACGCCACTGATCGCCCTTTTTGCGGCTAGAATAGCCGGCGCCTGAATTTTCCGGCGGCAGAATGCAAGTTCTGCCGCCTATTGAACTTATTGGTACTTTTTATGCTGAAGCAAAGAACGCTGAGGGAATCTGTCTCGACCGTCGGAATCGGTCTGCACAGCGGCCGCAGAATTCATCTCGTGATGAAGCCTGCCGCTGCCGGCACCGGTATTGTTTTCCGTCGGACGGACCTCACGCCTGCCGTGGATATTCCTGCTGTCGCGACGAACGTGAATGACACGCGGCTCGCGACGACGGTGAATGTCGGTCAGGCGCGCGTGTCCACGATCGAGCATCTGATGAGCGCCTTCAACGGTCTTGGGATCGACAACTGCCTCGTCGAGGTGGATGCGCCTGAGATTCCGGTGATGGATGGCTCGGCGGCGAGCTTCGTTTTCCTGATTCACGCGGCCGGTATCGTTGAGCAGAATGCCCCGAAGCAGTTTGTGCGGGTTCTGAAGACGGTTGAGGTGAAGGAAGAAGGAAAGTGGGCAAGGCTTGAGCCGCATTTCGGCTTCAGTCTGGAATTCTCCATTGACTTCCACCATCCGGCGATTGACTCCACGATTCAGAGCACGAAGGTCGACTTCGCTCACGACTCCTATGAGAAGGATGTGGCCCGGTCGCGCACGTTCGGCTTTGTGAACGACGTGGAATTTCTCCGTTCGATCGGTCTCGCCCAGGGCGGTTCACTCGATAACGCCGTCGTGATGGACGATTACCGGGTTCTGAATAATGACGGGCTTCGCAGCCGCGACGAATTCGTGAAGCATAAGATTCTCGACGCGATGGGCGACCTGTACGTGCTCGGTCACCCGATGCTCGCGGCTTACAGCGCCTGCAAGTCGGGTCACGCTCTGAATAACAAGCTGCTCCGGGCCCTGCTTGCGGATGCCTCCGCCTGGGAAATCGTGACGTTCAGCGAAGCGGAAAAGGCTCCGGCTGACTTCGCCTTCCGCCCGAATCTCGCAATTGTCTGACAGGACAGTTACTTTTCGAGCGATTCAGCAAGACTTTCAAGCGACTTCCGCGTGACACTGCCTTCAGGCAGCGCGCGGGCTTTCTCCCGGATGGCGGCAGCGGCATCCGGGTTTGCTTTTCTGGGGTCGCCGGTGGCGGTTTCCGCCCGGCTGGAGAGCGATTCGTGAAGCCCTGGATTTACGCCCACCGTGATCTCAGGCACCGGGAAGCCGCAGGCTTTCTCCACTTCGCGGTGAAGGGTCGGAAGCAGATTTTTCAGCTGATAGACCTGAGACTGATCCTTCACGATCAGACGGACCGAGCCGTCAGGCGATACAAAGACCTGGCCGGGGGATGTAAACGAGATGCGGAGAAAACGGCGCTCGCAGATGCGGTTCAGCGCGGGCAGGATGCGCCGCGAGACGGCGAGCCTCAGCTCGAGCGAATCCATTCCCTGCTCGTCAGAATTCAGAAAACGGAGGCTCCGCTGAAAGCCGGCCCCCGAGCGGATGCGGTCTTTCATGGTTCGTTCCGATTGGGATTTACGTTGATAGGGAAAGTATAGCGGGGCGAAATCCCCGATAACTGAAGGAGAATCGTTTTTTCTTAATAGCTATGTGCGATAATCCTTTATTCTTTTTCCGTACCCTTAAGGCGTAAGCCTGATCAAAAGGGTGGAAATTCTACCGATTTCAAAATTTACCTCATGCCGTTTTTAGTCCGGCCGAGGGGACGATATGTTTGACGGAATTCTTACGAAAATTTTTGGCAGCCGAAATAACCGCCTGGTGAAGGCGTACCGTCGGCGCGTTGCCCAGATCAATAAACTGGAACCTGAGCTGAAGAAGCTCACCGATGATCAACTGAAGGCGAAGACTCAAGAATTCCGCGACAGGCTCCAGAAGGGCGAAACGCTGGATGACCTGCTGCCGGAAGCTTTCGCGGTTGTGCGTGAAGCCTCCACGCGAGTGCTTGGCATGCGCCACTTCGATGTGCAGATGATCGGCGGCATGGTGCTGAATGACGGCAAGATCGCTGAAATGAGCACCGGCGAAGGCAAGACGCTGACCGCCACGCTCGCGGTTTACCTGAACGCGCTGCCCGGCAAGGGCGTGCACGTGGTGACCGTGAACGATTACCTCGCCAGCCGTGACGCGAAGTGGATGGGGCAGCTCTATGAGTGGCTCGGCCTTTCGGTCGGCGTGATTCTGTCGAACGAGCAGGATCCGGCTGTGAAGCGCGCCGCCTACGCCGCCGATATCACCTACGGTACGAATAACGAATTCGGTTTCGACTATCTCCGTGACAACATGGAGTACGAGCCCGGGAACCGCCGTCAGCGTCCGCTGAACTACGCGATCGTCGACGAAGTGGACTCGATTCTGATTGACGAGGCGAGAACGCCTCTCATCATTTCGGGTCCGGCTGAAGACAATATCGAACTCTATCAGGCGATGGATCAGATTCCGGCGCTCCTCACCCGTCAGAAGGGCGAGAAGGAACCGGGCGACTACTGGGTGGATGAGAAACAGCACCAGGTTTACCTCTCTGACCAGGGTCACGAGACGGTGGAGAAGATCTTCACCGAGCGCGGTCTTATCACGAACGGCCGCAGCCTCTACTCGCCGCAGAACATCATGCTGATGCATCACCTCATTGCCGCGCTGAAGGCTCACACGCTCTTCCAGCGCGACAAGGAATACGTGGTGCAGAACGGCGAAGTGATCATCGTCGACGAATTCACGGGCCGTCTGATGCCGGGCCGCCGCTGGAGCGACGGTATTCACCAGGCCGTTGAAGCGAAGGAACACGTGAAGGTGCAGCAGGAGACCATGACGATGGCCTCCATCACCTTCCAGAACTACTTCCGTATGTATGACAAGCTGTCCGGCATGACCGGTACGGCTGATACCGAAGCGTACGAATTCCAGGACATTTACGGCCTGGAAACCGTCGTGATCCCGACCAACCGTCCGATGATCCGTGTCGATCAGCAGGATAAGGTCTTCAAGACCGCGAAGGAAAAGTACGATGCGATCGTGAAGGACGTGAAGGACTGCTACTCGCGCGGCGAGCCGGTCCTCGTCGGTACGACGTCGATTGAAAATTCCGAGCTCCTCAGTCACCTGATGGAGAAGGAAGGCATTCCGCATAACGTCCTCAACGCGAAGCAGCACGAGCGTGAAGCCCAGATCGTTGCCGAAGCCGGCCGTCCGGGCGCTGTGACGATTGCCACGAACATGGCAGGCCGCGGTACCGATATTGTGCTCGGCGGCAGCATTTCGAAGGTGGTGGATACGATCCGCCATGACGAGTCGCTGACTGAAGAGCAGAAGAAGGCGAAGATTGACGAAGAAAAGGCTGCCTGGCAGAAGGTTCACGAGCAGGTGGTGAAGAGCGGCGGTCTTCGGATCATCGGCTCCGAGCGTCATGAATCCCGCCGTATTGATAACCAGCTCCGCGGCCGTTCCGGCCGTCAGGGCGACCCGGGCAGCACCTGCTTCTACCTCTCGATGGAGGATAACCTCCTCAAGATCTTCGGCGGCGACCGCATGAAGGCGATGGCGACGCACCTGAAGCTCGAGGAAGGCATCCCGATCGAGAGCAAGATGCTCTCCCGCATGATCGAGAACGCTCAGCGCAAGGTCGAAGCCCGCAACTACGACATTCGTAAGCAGCTGCTGGAGTTTGATGACGTTCAGAACGATCAGCGTCACGAGATCTACAAGGTGAGAAACGAGATTCTCGACTCCCAGGATCTCTCGGAAAGCGTCCGCGAAATGCGTCACGGCTTCTATTCCGACCTCGTCCGCCAGTATGTGCCGGCCGAGACGGTGGAAGATCAGTGGGATCTCGATGGCCTCACCTCCACGCTGCGCAGCGAGTGGGCGGTGAACCTCGACACCAAGGCCTGGATGGAAGAGGACGAGAGCCGTACGGATGAAGACCTCGAACAGAAGGTGCTCGACGAGGCTGACCGCGTCTATAACGAGAAGGTTGAACTCGTGGGCGCCGATGCCTGGAACGGCTTCTGCCGCTCCGTGCTGCTGCAGGTGCTCGATCAGACCTGGCGTCAGCACATCAGCGCTCTGGATCTTCTGCGTCAGGGCATTTTCCTGCGCGGCTACGCTCAGAAGCAGCCGAAGCAGGAGTACAAGAAGGAAGCCTTCTCGATGTTTGAGGAGCTCCTTGATCTGACGCGTGAAGGTGTGGTCCGCATCCTGATGCAGGTCCAGATCCAGATGCCGGAAGAGGCTGAAGAGGCTGAACACGAAGCGACGGAAGAGGCCCAGCGTCAGGTGGATGCCGCGCAGGCTTCCCAGGCTGAGTTCACGTCTCTGACCGCGCCGGAAAACGAGCCTGAGGCTCAGGAAGCGACGGTGGATGATATCGCTTTCGCCGGTGTCGGCCGCAATGATCCGTGCCCGTGCGGTTCCGGCAAGAAATTCAAGGACTGCCACGGTAAGCTGAACTGATCAGACGCCGTTTTCCGATAAGGAAATGAAAGCCTGGCCTCAGGCGGAGTGATCCGCGGCCAGGCTTTTTTGCGCCCGGAGGAAGAGGATCCCGCGAGGCGGCCCGCCTCAGTCGGAGGCGCGGTTTTTCTGTTATCGTCAGCAGTATCAGCCGGAGAGAATCCGGGCAGGAAACCAGGCGTCCGGCGGGTGAGCGAACCGGACGGGAAGGAAGGCGATCGAATGAATGCAAAAGAGATGGTGAAGGCGATGCGGGTGGGGCTTGAGCCGATCCGCAAGGTGGAGATCGGAGCGCTGGAAGACGTGCTCTGTATCCGGTTCCCGGAGAAAAGCGGCGTCTGGGTCAAGTCTTCAGGCGGCATGCCCTTTGTGAGACCGGAGAAGTCGCTTCACTCCTTCTGCGTCCTGAGAGGGGATAAGGGGGAGGGCGCGAAGCCCCGCAAGCACCGGCTCCTCTGCCTCGCCTCTGACGGCCGCGCACCCGATAAGTCAAGCATCAAGGAAGTGCGGGACGAAATGTCTGAGGACGGATGGCTTCGGGCGATCCGCCGCTTTTCCTCTGACGGCAGCGAAGCCTCAGCGTCCTCTCTCAAGTGCTTTGTGGAATTTATTCCGGTGACGCTTGACGTCATCCGGGTTGAAACTCCGAGAGGGTACCTCGTGGTTGCGGCAACCGACGCGCCGCTGACCCGTGACGCCGCGGACGAAGCGGCGAGCCGTGCGTTCAATGCGTCCGGAGCGGAAGCGTTCGTGCTGATTGACGCGCCGCATGAAGACGAGGACGCCGGGAAGGTCTCCGTTGACAGTTTCTACGCCATGCTGGAAGCGGGACTCTCGGATGCCGCGCGGGCGGAAAGCGTCTGATTCGGTTAGGGGCCTGATATGAATACAGAACTTGAGCAGTCGCTTCTTGGGCTTGCGAAGCAGATCTCGTCTCTTCTTCCGCCGCCCGCGGATCAGGTTGACTGGAGCCGTCCCGCGTTCCGCTGGGAGAGGCGCCAGTACCTCGGGATGACAGCCGGAAGGCTTGAGCCCGTCGAAAACATCGCGACGATTGATGCCGCGGATATTCTCCACGTTGACCGTCAGAAAGAAATCATCCTCGCGAATACCGAGAGCTTCGTGAAGGGGCTTCCGGCAAATAACGTGCTCCTCACCGGAGCGAGAGGGTCGGGGAAGAGCTCTCTGATTCACGCCTGTCTTGCCGCGTACTGGAAAGAGGGGCTGCGGCTGATCGAAGTGACCCGCGACTACCTGATGGATCTTCCGGATATTGTCCGCATCATTTCAAAGCGTCCGGAGCGTTTCATTCTCTTCTGCGATGACCTCGCGTTTGAGGCGGGTGAGGGAAGCTACAAAGCGATGAAGGCCGTGCTCGACGGATCGATTTCCGCGGGCGGCGACAACGTGATCGTTTATGCCACCTCAAACCGGCGTCATCTGATGCCGGAAAAGGCAAGCGATAACCTGGAGAGCCACCTCGATGAAGACGGCCTCCTGCATCCCGCGGAGACAATCGAGGAGCAGCTTTCGCTCTCTGAGCGGTTCGGTATCTGGCTCTCCTTCTATCCGTTCTCGCAGGATGAGTATCTCGATATCGTGAAAAAGTGGCTTGCCGTGCTGAAGGTTGACCCGGAGCGGGCAGCCTCTGACGACATGCGTTTTTCTGCGCTGCAGTTCGCGCTTGAGCGGGGATCCCGTTCCGGCCGGGTGGCGCAGCAGTTTGCACGGGCGGCCGCGTCGCGGCTCGCTCTTGGGAAAGGACTTCCGTAAAAAATGGCAGAGCAGCAGGTGGAACGGAAGGCGGTCGAAGTGGCCGCCGGCATTCTTATCCGTAAGGACGGCACGATCCTGATGGGGTCGCGGCCCGAAGGCAAACCCTACGCGGGGTACTGGGAATTCCCGGGCGGGAAGTTTGAGCCCGGCGAAACCGCGCATGAAGCGCTGGCGCGTGAACTCCGCGAGGAGCTGGATCTGGATATCGGAGCGTCAACCCCGTGGCTTGTGAAGGTGATCGACTATCCGCATGCCCGCGTGAGACTTCACTTCCGGAAGTGTCATGACTGGAAGGGAGAGCCCCGTTCCATGGAGCATCAGCAGTTCGGGTTCTATCACCGGGCCCGGCTTCCTGCTGGTGAGCTGCTCCCGATGGATGATCTGATCGCGGGCTGGATTGAACTCCCCTGCGTGGCGGCCTGGATTCCGCAGAAGGGCGGTGATGTCGAGGCCCGGGTGGCACGGGCGAAGGAAGCCGGTGCCGGTCTTATCTGGGTTGAGGGTGAGAAGCCCGTGAGCAGTGATTCCGGCTGGACCGGGAGTTTCGCGCGGAGCGAAGCCGAGGTGAAGCTCGCCGCGGCCAACCACGCGGACTTCTCCTTTATCCGCAAGGGAGTCACAGGGCTTGGCGAAGAGCACGAAATCCCGGTGTATCTTCCGGCTGAGTCAGCGTCTGAAGCGGCTGCCGCGGAAGAGTCCGGAGCTCAGGGCGTGTGGCTTGAGTTTTAACGGTTTCCCCGGCCTTTGCCGGTGTCCGGCTCTTCAGTAGTAAAGTCACCCGGATCGAGCTGATCCGCGCTTCCGGGGGCGCCTTCAATCCGGTAGCCTCCGCTCGCCCACTCGCCGAGGTCGATCATCCGGCAGCGTTCCGAGCAGAACGGGCGGTAGGGATTGTCGGTGCTCCAGACGACCTCTTTCCCGCAGGTCGGGCACTTGACGGTAAAGGGTTTCTCGGAATTCTTTTCTTCTGTCATATCAATTGGTCCTCAAGCGGCTTCTGCCGCTCTGAGATAGCGCTGGTGAAGGATATCCGCCGCGCTTAAAAGTTCGGGGAGGCTCCCCGCGTTCACAATCACATCGTCCGCTTCTTCTATCCGTTCCCAGCGCCGGGACTGAGCCCGGATAATGGCGAGCGACTCCTCGCGGCTTAAGCCTGAGCGGCTCCGCAGCCGCTCACACTGGAGCGGCGTCGGGCAGTCGATCACGAGAAGCCGGCTGAGAATCGGCCGAAGCTGAAGAATGGAAGGAAAAAGCGGAATCGCGATGACGGCGTAGGGGGAATTTTCGGCGCCGGTCCGGATCTTTTCCATCAGAGCTTTCCGGACGAGCGGATGAATGATGGATTCAAGCGTCCGGCGGGCGGCATCGTTTGAAAATACGAGTTCCCTCATCTTCGCGCGGTTCATCGCGCCGTCCGGGCGGATGAAGTCCGCGCCGAAAATCCGTTCGATTTCCGGCATTGCCGCGCCGCCCGGAGCGGTGAGGCTTCGGGATTCCGCGTCCGCATCAGCGACAAGGCACCCTTTGCTGGCGAGATAGTCCGATACGGTCGTTTTTCCGGAGGCAATGCCACCGGTGAGTCCCAGAACCCAAGGTTTGCTGTTTGTCATGATGAAGCGGGAGAAGGCGGAAGCCTCTTAAAAAGTTACCCGATTCATTCTACGCAATGCTGAGGCGCTGACAGACGGTTTTCAGAACCGATGAAATTTTTCAGAAAGCCAGCCTGAGATTGCGCCGATGCCACCGCTGATCATGGAAAGAATCACGAGGCCGATAGACGGGAAGCAGTAGATGATCGCAAGGAGGTAGCCCCAGCCCCGAATGGCGGCGAGATAGTAAATCAGGGCGCAGATCATGGCGGCCGGAGCAAATGGAATCATCAGCAGCACCGGAATGATCAGGAACCAGATAAGCGTCAGTCCGAAAAACGAATGCACTCCGGAAAAGTAGCTGACAGCGTCCCAGGCGAATACAAAGGCCGTGATGCCGTACCCGATATAAAGAATCGTCAAAATGGCGGAGAAGATGGATCTCATGATCAGGCCTCTTTCGAAAACTTCTCAGTGGAAAAGAAGATGACCGCCGCGGCCGCGAGGTCAATCACCGTCCAGAGCGTTTTGCTGAGATGAATCGGAATAATGGGGTTGAAGAGAATGGCAGCGGCCCCGTACGCCCAGGGGAGCAGCTCATGCTCCTGCCTCCAGGATTCATAGGCGAGGTATGCGAAGGCAATCGTCCCGATGATCCGAATGAAGACATAGATCCCATAGGGAAGAGGAAGCGCGGCCGCCGCAATGATGGCTGCCGCGGCATAGAGCACAAGTTTCGGCATGGTGTCTCCAGGATGGATTGTGAGGCCGACGTTTCCGCGAGGAAGCCGCTGATACCGGGCTTCAAGGTCGACGAGCCGCCGGTGAATATGCCAGTATTGTAATCTATTTAGTTACGTTAACGCAATCGGAATCGGATCCGGGGAGCATCGGAACTCCGGGTAATGGCGGGTATTGAGGAGAAAAGGAGGAAGTAAAAGCGGAAACGAAAAAAGGAGATGTCTTTCGACATCTCCTTTTTGAAATCTGGTCGGGGTGAGAGGATTCGAACCTCCGACTTTCACGTCCCGAACGTGACACTCTACCAGGCTGAGTCACACCCCGAGCTTCGCAGAATAGCTGTTTTTAAGAGCTAAACGGTTCGAAGAATTCAGATAATAATCCGTTTTCAGAAAATGTCAAGAACTTTTTCATTTAAATTTTCAGATCGGGAGGGGGCGGAACGTAAAGCGGTTGACTTTACATAAAAAATCTATGATAATAACTCGCTCGATTCCCTTTTCAAGGGAACCGATTTCTAGAGCAGCAGCGGACAGACCGTCCGATGCTATCCCGATACAAGAAGGTTTCACAGCAGCAGCTGAGTGAAACAGTGAGGAATTACATGTACGCAATTATCAAGACCGGCGGCAAGCAGTACCGTGTCTCCGAAGGCGACCTGCTCAAGGTTGAACTCCTCGGCGACGTCAAGGTTGGCGACAAGGTCACCCTGTCCGAAGTGCTCGCCGTTGGCGAAGGCAAGGAACTGAAGGTCGGCACCCCGACGGTTGAAGGCGCTTCCGTGACCGCTTCCGTGGTCTCCGAAGGCCGTGCCGATAAGGTTCGCATTTTCCAGTTCCGCAAGCGCAAGCACTCCAAGAAGAGCGCTGGCCACCGTCAGTACTACGTCGAGCTGAAGATCGAAACGATCGCGGCTTAATTTAATTAAGTTTTTTCTAGAGGAATAGGAAAAAATGGCACATAAAAAGGGCGGCGGCTCGACCCGCAACGGACGCGATTCCAAGGCTCATCGCATGGGCGTCAAGGTTTTCGGCAGCCAGGTGATCAACGCTGGTTCCATCATTGTTCGCCAGCGCGGCACTGGCTTCCACGCCGGTGACAACGTCGGCATGGGCCGTGACCACACGCTGTTTGCTACCGTTACTGGTACGGTTCAGTTCGAAGTCAAGGGACCCAAGAACCACCAGTACGTCAAGGTTGTCCCGTTGGCCGCCTAATTGGGCAGCTGGCAGCTTTGAATGCAAGAGCCCTGTCGTTTTGCGGCAGGGTTTTTTTGTTGATTGGAAAGAAATAAAGCCCCTTCCGGCAGGGGGCGGGCAGAAACCGGGGAGCCATTCTCCCCGGATCGCCCATTAAGCAGCAAGCTGCCGGAAAACACATCGGCAGAGTCATCGCGCCGCGCGGCAGGAAAGCCGGATGCGGTTTGTAGATATACTCAAAAGACTGGTGTTGAAGGAGCCGCTCCGGGACTTATCTCGGAAGGTGAAAACGAAGGCTGGGCTCCTAAGTAAATGAATACGGGCGGAATGATCCGCCTCGCAGGAAACCACAAGGGGGCTATCGGTGCCGGACGGCATCAGGCCCATACGAAAGAATCAGGCAACAAGGACGGAACTTGCTGTGAAATTTATTGATGAAGCTTCTATTGATGTAATTGGCGGGAACGGCGGCAATGGCTCCGCTTCGTTCCGGCGCGAAAAATTTATTCCCCGCGGCGGCCCGAACGGCGGCGACGGCGGACGAGGCGGCTCGGTGTGGGCTGTCGGCGATGAGAATATCAACACGCTGATTGACTACCGCTTTACGAGAAAGTTTGTGGCGCCGTCAGGCGAACACGGCATGGGCTCCGACTGCTACGGCCGGGCTGGCAAGGACATCATCCTTCGCATGCCAGTCGGTACGATCATCACGGACGAAAAGTCCGGTGAAGTGATCGCCGACCTTTCCGAAAACGGTAAAAAGGCTCTGGTCGCCGCTGGCGGCAAGGGCGGCCTCGGCAACCTCCACTTCAAGAGCCCGACGAACCGTGCTCCCCGTCAGTTCACGCTCGGTGAACCCGGCCAGGCGCGTTCTCTCAAGCTCGAACTGAAGGTCCTCGCAGACGTCGGTCTTCTCGGCTACCCGAACGCGGGCAAGTCCACCTTCATCACGGCGGTGTCGAACGCCCGCCCGAAGATCGCGGACTATCCCTTCACCACGATGTCGCCTCACCTCGGCGTTGTCCGTATCGAGCAGGAAAACAGCTTTGTGATCGCTGATATTCCGGGCCTTATCGAAGGCGCGGCAGAAGGTGCCGGACTCGGTCACGAGTTCCTGCGGCACCTCGAGCGTACGAAGCTCCTCCTGCACATCATCGACGCGATGCCGTTTGATGGTGAGGATCCGATCGAGAAGGCTCACGCACTCGTGCGTGAACTCGGCAAGTACAGTGACACGCTGCTCGCGAAGCCCCGCTGGGTTGTCGTGAATAAGCTCGACCTGGTGCCGGCCGAAGACCGCGAAGAGCTCGTGAAGAAGCTGCGCGACGCACTCTGCCCGGACGGACGTCCGTTCTTCGCGATTTCCGCGGCAACGCGTGAAGGCACGAAGGAAGTCGTGATGGCGATCGCTCAGTTCCTCGACGAACAGCGCCGCGCCGAGCGTCTCAAGGCTGAGGCCGAGCGGAATCCGCGTTTTGCCAACACGGATGAAGCTGCTGAAGAGCCCGCCGCCGAAACTGCGTCTGAGGAAGTAGCCGGCGATAAGGCTGATTCGGAGTAACAACTGAGGGGCCGGATATTCCGGCCCCCTTCATTGCCTGGGGGAGAAGGCATGACAGCGATCAAATCAGTGGTTGCGGATGCGAAGCGCATCGTCATCAAGGTCGGCACAGCGCTGTTGACGGATAACGGCCGTGGGCTCGATGAGAAGGCAATCGCCAATCTCGCCGAAGAGCTTTCCGCTGTGCAGAAGCTCGGCCGTGAGGTGGTTCTCGTCTCTTCAGGCTCCATCGCTGAAGGTGTGAGACGCCTCGGCTGGGAGCGCCGTCCGACTGAGGTTGGACAGCTGCAGGCCGCGGCTGCCGTGGGCCAGATGGGTCTTGCCCAGGCTTACGAAACGGAATTCGCGAAACGCGGCGTAAAGACCGCGCAGATTCTCCTCACCGGAGCGGATCTTGCTGACCGTACGCGTTACCTCAACGCGCGCTCCGCGCTCCTCACGCTGCTCTCCCTTGGCGTCGTTCCCGTGATCAATGAGAACGACACGGTTGTCACGGACGAAATCAAGGTGGGTGATAACGACACCCTGGGTTCCGTGGTGACGAACCTCATTGAAGCTGACGCTCTCGTGATCCTCACGGATCAGAAGGGGCTCTTCACGGCGGATCCGAGAAAGAATCCGGACGCGGTCTTTGTGGACCGTGCCCGTGCCGGAGATCCCGCTTTGGAAAAGATGGCCGGCGGCGCCGCAAGCTCCTTCTCGAAGGGCGGCATGATCACGAAGGTGATCGCGGCGAAGCGCGCCGCTCAGTCAGGCGCGTCGACCGTCATCGTCTATGGACGTGAGCCCCGGGTGCTTCAGCGCCTGGCGGCCGGTGAGACGATCGGAACCGAACTCGTCTGCTATCAGCCGCGGATCCTCGCCCGCAAGTCCTGGATCGCGGATCACCTCAATATTGAAGGCGCGGTGCTCCTCGATGCGGGTGCTGCGCGTGCCATCGTGAAGGGCAATACGAGCCTGCTTCCGGTGGGCGTAAAAGAAGTGCGCGGTGACTTCAAGCGCGGCGATGTGATCGCTGTGCTGTCTCCTGAGGGTGATGAGCTCGCCCGGGGCCTCGCCGGCTACTCGAGCAGCGACACGGTCCGCATTGCCGGTCACCATACTGAAGAGATCGAAGGGATCCTCGGTTTCATTGAGCAGCCTGAGCTGATCCACAAAGACAATCTCGTCATTACGCGCGACTAGGACGGTGTGCGGAGCCGGGCGAGGAGTTCTCCCACCCCGGTTTCCATCACAGGCGGCTGCGTTATAGAATGCGTGAATCTTTCGCGGCCGGTTGTCCCTCTCGCGTTTTGTAATTCAAATCTCTATTTTTAACAGCGGAATTTTCATGAAAGCCCGTCAATTTTTTATTTCCACTCTGAAAGAAGCGCCCGCTGACGCCGACATCGTCAGCCAGCAGCTGATGATCCGCGCCGGCATGATCAAGAAGCTGGCCGCCGGTGTGTACACGTACATGCCGATGGGTCTTCGCGTCATCCGCAAGATCGAGAACATCGTCCGTGAGGAAATGGTCCGTTCGGGAGCGGTCGAACTCCTGATGCCGATCGTGCAGCCGGCCGAGCTCTGGGTTGAGTCGGGCCGCTGGGAAAAGTACGGTCCTGAACTGCTCCGTTTCAAGGATCGTCATCAGCGCGACTTCGTGATTCAGCCGACCTCTGAAGAAGTGATCACGGACATTGCCCGTCAGGAAATCACCTCCTGGCGCCAGCTGCCGGTGAATCTCTTCCAGATTCAGACGAAGTTCCGCGATGAGCGCCGTCCCCGTTTCGGTGTGATGCGCGGCCGTGAATTCATCATGAAGGACGGTTACTCGTTCGACCGTGATGCTGACGCTGCCGGCAAGAGCTACGAAACGATGTTTGACGCCTACTGCCGTATTTTCAACCGCACGGGTCTCGTGTTCCGTCCGGTCGCGGCTGACACGGGTTCCATCGGCGGCAACCGCTCGAATGAATTCCAGGTGATCGCCGATACTGGTGAAGATCTGATCGCTTACTGCCCGGATTCCCAGTACGCCGCGAATATTGAACTCGCGGAGGCTGTGCAGGTCGGCGGCGAACGCGCCGCAGCGACGGAAGAAATGCAGAAGGTTCCGACCCCGGGCCGCGATAAGTGCGAGCTCGTGACGGAACTCCTTGGCCTGCCGCTCACGAAGTCCGTTAAGTCCGTGGTGCTCGCTTCTGACGAGCGCGACGAGGAAGGGAACGTTCTTCCCGCGAAGATCGTCCTCATTCTGCTTCGCGGTGATCACAGCCTGAATGAAGTGAAGGCTGGCAAGCTTCCTGAGCTGAAGAATGGCTTCCGCTTCGCGACTGAAGCCGAAATCCTCAAGGCTTTCGGCAGCAAGCCCGGCTACCTCGGCCCAGTCGGTCTCGATCCGAAGGAAGTGAAGATCTACGCGGACCGCTCCGTGATCAACATGAGCGACTTCGTGGTCGGCGCGAACGAGGAAGGTTTCCACCTCCGCGGCGTGAATTTCGGCCGTGATCTTCCCGAACCCGAAGTGGCGGATCTCCGTAACGTCGTCGAGGGCGACCCGTCGCCGGACGGCAAGGGCACGCTGAAGCTGCAGCGCGGTATCGAAGTGGGCCATGTGTTCTACCTCGGCACCAAGTATTCCGAAGCGATGCACGCGACCTACCTCGACGAAGAGGGCAAGTCCCGCGTTCTCGAAATGGGCTGCTACGGTATCGGCATTTCCCGCGTCGCGGGCGCAGCCATTGAGCAGAACCACGACGACCGCGGCATGATCTGGCCGGACGCCATCGCGCCGTTCACGGTCGCGATCTGCCCGATGGGCTACAAGAGAAGCGAAGCCGTGCAGAAGGTCTGCGACGAACTGCATGACAAGCTTGCGGCTGAAGGGATTGACGTGATCCTCGATGACCGTGATCTGCGTCCGGGTCCGATGTTCGCTGACTGGGAACTGATCGGTGTTCCGCACCGCATCGTGGTCGGTGACCGCGGCCTGAAGAACGGCGAAATCGAATACGCGAACCGCCGTACGCTTGATCAGAAGGAAATGGTGAAGGTTGAAGACGCCGTTGCCTTTATCAAGAGCAAGCTGAAGGCCTGATAAGCTGAAGGCATCAAAAAAGCCGGGTCACGAAAGTGATCCGGCTTTTGCTATGCGGGAAATGAATTGATCAGATAATCCCGCGGGCGAGCGGGGTGATGATGATCAGAATCACCTGGCAGAGAATGAAAACGAGGATCGGGGAGAGGTCAAATCCCTTGATCATCGGAATCAGGCGGCGCGCGGGTCGCAGGAACGGGTCCACGAGGTAGCCAAGCGTCCGGGTGACAGGGGACGCGGACTGAAGCCAGGAGAGCACCACCCAGATCACGGTGCCCCAGAGCACCATCTCAGTGCCCCAGCGGATCAGGAGTGCGAAAGGCGACACCACCAGTCCGAGAATCGACATCGGAATGCCGAAAAGGAGACGTGAGAGGATGGAGGACAGGATCGCGACACCGAACGCGGACAATATCGCCGGCCAGTGCCACTTGCCGGACGCGCGCATGGTCTTCGCCACCGGCAGCACGAGCCAGTCGGTCAGCGCGATGCAGAAACGCGCGATCGGATCCGCTGTCGGGATAGCCTGAGCGTAGACCCAGGCCCTCAGGAGCAGCACCGAGCCAAGCAGTGCCGTGAACAGATCAACGAGGTAACCGAGTAGATGAGCAAAAGTATTCATTCAGGATTAGTGCAATACGAGTTTTCTCTTGTACCTGCATATTAACTGATTCACAATTGAAGGGAACCTTTTGACCGTGGGCATTAATCGTGTTTCGCCTAAAATGCCCACATGACTAAGAAATCCTGCCGGGCCGCGCGGCACCTCTGACCGCCTGACGCTCTGCGGGGAAAGAATTTTCATGATGGAAAACGGAATTTTGCTGTCGCTGGCCGCTGCGGCCATTTACTGCGTCTCGGGTGGCGTGGTGCTCTCTTCACTCAGGAAGCGGGGCGCCAAGGTGCCGACCTGGATGCTGCTTATTGTCGTCGCCGCTGTGGTGCTGCATGGCTTTGCCCTGAAGACACAGATCTTTCCGGCCCCCGGTCAGACGCTCTTTGGTTTCGGGCCTGCAGTGTCCGGAGCGATGCTGCTCGGATTCACGGTGCTCGCGTTTGTATCCGCGGTGAAGCGTGTCGGACCGGTGTTCGGTGTCAGCGCGTTTATCACGGCGGTGGCTGCCCTGATGCCGCTGGTGTTCCCTGGTGAACCGATTGAAATGGCGGAGTGGACGCCGCTCTTCCGGGTGCATCTGTCTCTTGGGCTCCTCACCTACGGGCTCCTTACGGTGGATGTCGTGCAGGCGATTCTGATGGAGTGCCAGAACCGGCGGTTCCGTTTCTCGTCAGACCCGGTCCCGCAGAGCGGCATTCTCTCCACGCTTCCCCCAATCCTGGTGATGGAACAGGTTTTTTTCTATATCCTTCTCACCGCGTTCCTCGTGCTTTCTGTACTTCTCGTAACAGGAGCCCTCGTGACGCAGCAGTATTATGGGACGCTCTTCCATCTCGATCACAAGACCTTCCTCACCTGGGCGAGCTGGCTGCTCTGCGGCATTCTGACCGCGGGACACTGGATTCTCGGCTGGCGGGGCAGAAAGGCTCTCGCCTGGTTCTGGATCCTGTGCGGCGTTTATGTGATTGCGTATCTGGGATACGCTTTCTTCCTTGAATACATTCTCATCTGAGAAGTGAGTGCCAAATGGGTCTGATTAAACTACTCCCGTGGATCATCATCATTGTTGTTGCCTTAGTCTATTTCTCCCGCCAGAAGCAGCGCCGTGAGAAGGAACAGATGGAGGAAGAACTGCGCGAGATGCGCCGCCGGCTCGAAGAGCGCGAGCGGAACCGTGATGTGGCCTCCTCGGGCGAAATGGCGCAGTGCCCTCACTGCGGCACGTTCTTCCCGAAGAATGAGGGAGTCGTGAAGAACGGCAAACTCTACTGCTCGAAGAAGTGCGCGAGGCTCGACTGAGAAGAAGAGCATGCTGAGGAAAACTGGCTGCGAGCCGTCTTTCAGAATCAGCGATGAAGGCTGGGCAGAGGGCGCCGTCCGTTGCCCGAGCACTCATTCGGACGAGCGTCCGGCGGGGTCTCCGATTGACCTTCTCGTGATCCACAATATTTCGCTTCCGCCCGGAGAGTTCGGGACGGGATGCGTGCAGCGATTCTTCACAGACCGTCTTTCAGTGGATGAGCATCCGACCTTTGAGTCGCTCCGTGACCTTCATGTCGCCTCTCACTTCCTGATTGAACGTACGGGAACCGTGACGCAGTTTCTTCCCTGCACAGCGCGGGGATGGCACGCCGGCATTTCCTCCTTTGAAGGCCGGAGCCGCTGCAACGATTTTTCGATCGGGATCGAGATTGAGGGAACGGATTTCTGTCCCTTTGAAGAGGCGCAGTACGCGGCTCTCGTAAAGCTCGCCCGGGCGATCATCCTCCGCTATCCGATCCGGGCCGTTGCCGGTCACAGCGATATCGCGCCTGGCCGGAAGACCGATCCGGGTCCGTTCTTCGACTGGAGCCGGCTCGCGGTGCCGGAGATCCTCGGCTGCGGGGTCTCCTTTCCGTTCTTTAAAGCGTGCGGGCTCACTATTTAAGCTCCCAACACTTTAAAATCACACAGCACGGGCGGCGTCTCGCTGACGCCGCCTGACGCTAATTCTCTGCTCTGGCGGGCAGGCGCATTGAACCAGTCTGCGCCGGATGCCCTCCCGGGCCACCCTATTATTCATACAGAAAAATGCTTGATACTCTTACCCAGCGCTTAGCCAAAGTTGTGAAGACCATGCGGGGTCAGGCCCGCATTACGGAAGAAAACTCGAAGGAGATGCTCCGCGAGGTGAGGCTGGCGCTGCTGGAGGCCGACGTCGCACTGCCGGTCGTGCGTGAACTCACGAACCGCATCAAGGAAAAGGCGCTCGGCGAGGAAGTGGTCGGAAGCCTGAACCCGGGCCAGGTTCTCGTGAGCATCGTGCAGCGTGAGCTGACGGCTGTGATCGGCGGCGATCTGCCCGAGAAGGAGCGCGAGATCAATCTCGCCTGCACGCCTCCCGCGATCATCCTGCTCGCCGGTCTTCAGGGTGCCGGTAAAACGACGACTGCCGGCAAACTCGCCCGCTGGCTGATCCGCAATCAGAAGAAGAAGGTTCTCACGGTTTCCGCTGACGTCTACCGCCCTGCGGCTATCGAACAGCTGAAGACGGTGTCTGAGCAGGCCGGCGCTGAATTCTTCCCGAGCACGACTGATCAGAAGCCGCTCGACATTGCAGCCGCGGCGCTCGATTACGCAAAGCGTCATTTCTTCGACGTGCTGATCGTCGATACGGCAGGCCGCCTCTCGATTGATGAGCGCATGATGCAGGAAGCGTCAGACCTGTCCGCCTTCCTGAAGCCGATCGAAACGTTCTTCGTGGTCGACGCGATGGTGGGCCAGGACGCGATCAACACGGCAAAAGTTTTCAACGACCGGCTGCCGCTCACCGGCATCATCCTCACGAAGGTGGACGGTGACTCCCGCGGCGGCGCGGCGCTTTCTGTCCGCCAGGTGACCGGTAAGCCGATCAAGTTCATCGGTACGGGCGAAAAGCTCGACGGCTTCGATACGTTTAATCCGGAAGCCATGGCGAGCCGCATTCTCGGCATGGGCGACATCGTCGCTCTGGTGCGCGATGTCACATCGAATATCGACGCCGAAAAGGCGAAGAAGATCGCTGACCGCGTGAGAAAGTCCGGCCGTCTCGATCTGAATGACTTCCGTGAGCAGATGATTCAGATGCGCGGCATGGGATCCATGTCAAGCCTCATCGATAAGCTCCCGGCCGCGATGCAGGAAGCGGCCGCGAAGCAGAATGTGTCTGACGCTGACGCGGACCGCATGATCCGCCGCACGATCGGCATCATCGACTCGATGACGCCGGCTGAGCGCCATCACCCGGAACTCATCAAGGCAAGCCGCAAGCGCCGCATCGCAGCCGGTGCGGGGCTCCCTGTGCAGGAAGTGAATAAGCTTCTGAAGCAGTACGATCAGATGACTGAAGTGATGAAGCGCATGAAGAAGGGCGGACTCTCGAAGCTGCTCCGCATGGCCGGCGGCCGCTTCCCCGGCATGGGGGGAGGGTTCCCGGGCTTCGGCGGCGGCCGTCCGTTCTGATCCTGTAAGGAGTAAACCGCGGAATGAGGATTCTCGGGATCGACCCTGGTCTCAATAAAACGGGGTTCAGCGTGATCGACATGAATGCCGGCAGTTTTACGCTGATCACCGCGGGCGTCTTCCGCGTGCCTAAGGGAGAGCTGTCTTCAAGGCTCTCCCACATCTTCCGCTGCATTCAGGAGCTCGCGGCTGAGTATCACCCTGATATTGCGGCGTGCGAAAAAGTCTTTGCCAACGTGAATCCGCAGTCGACGCTGCTTCTCGGTCAGGCGCGAGGCGCCGCGATCTGCAGCGCCGCGGTCGCGGGGCTCCCGGTGCGGGAATTCACGCCGACCGAAATCAAGCAGGCGGTCACCGGTTCAGGGCGGGCTGAGAAGCCGCAGATCCAGGCGATGATGGTCCGTATCTTCAGCCTGCCTGAGAATCCTCAGGCGGACGCGGCGGACGCTATGGCCTGCGCGCTGACAGCTGCGCAGACTGAAGCGATGACAGCGCTTACCGGGGCCGCCAAAACCTCGATGGGCAACGCCCGTTTCACTTCGCGCGGCGGCGCGAAATCATCCCGCCGGGCGTGGGCCGCCCGGGTCGCGGAAATGAAAGGAGATAAACCGTGATAGCGATCCTCAAGGGAAAGCTTGAAGAGAAGCAGACAACGGGCATCGTGCTCGACGTGAACGGTGTGGGCTACGAGCTTGCCGTTCCGATGTCGACCTTCTGCAATCTGCCGGACGCGGGGCGTGAGGTGAGGCTCTACGTGCAGATGGTGGTGCGTGAGGACGCAATTCTGCTTTACGGGTTTCTGACCCGCGAGGAGAAGTCCGCTTTCCAGGCGCTCGTGAAGGTGAGCGGTATCGGCTCCAAGACCGCGCTCGCTGTCCTCTCCGGGATGTCTGTGCAGGATCTGGCCTCCGCCGTTTCGAATGAGCAGAGTGATCTCCTCACGCGTGTTCCGGGTATCGGAAAGAAGACCGCGGCAAGGCTCGTCCTCGAGCTGAAGGGAAAGCTGGGGCCGGAACTCGAAGCCGCCGCCGTGGGTCCCCAGGGCACCGCGCCGAGCAGCGTTCAGGCCGATGTTATCGCGGGTCTCGTGGCGCTCGGCTACAGCGAACGCGACGCCGCGGCGGCTGCCCGCAATATTCCGCCTGACGCGACGGCCGCGGAAGGCATCCGTATCGCGCTTCGCTATCGGAACTGAGACGGTACGCCGGGGCTTGATAAGGCAGGACAGAAAGAATGGAAAATGTTGAAAGGATCGTGACGGCGGCAGCCGTTTCGCCGAACGAAGAAAACGTCGACCGGGCGCTTCGCCCGACACTGCTCTCCGAGTATGTCGGTCAGGAGCTTGTGCGCGATCAGCTGTCGATCTTCATCGCGGCGGCAAAGCGCCGCGGCGAGCCGCTCGACCATCTGCTGCTCTTTGGGCCTCCGGGCCTCGGGAAAACGACGCTTGCCCACATCGTGGCAAACGAAATGGGAGTGAATCTCCGTCAGACCTCAGGCCCTGTGCTTGAGCGCCCCGGGGATCTTGCTGCCATTCTCACGAATCTCGAGAAGGGGGACATCCTCTTCATCGATGAAATTCATCGTCTGTCTCCTGTCGTCGAGGAAATCCTTTACCCGGCGCTGGAAGATTTCCAGATTGACATCATGATCGGCGAGGGACCGGCTGCCCGCTCGATCAAGCTCGATCTTCCGCCCTTCACGCTGATCGGCGCGACAACCCGCTCCGGCATGCTTACGAACCCGCTCCGGGCCCGTTTCGGCATTGTGAATCAGCTGCAGTTCTATACGGTTGAGGAACTTTCGAAGATTGTCTGCCGGTCGGCGAAGCTTCTTAATGTCGAGGTGGAGCCTGACGGTGCCCGTGAGATCGCGCAGCGAAGCCGCGGCACGCCCCGTATCGCGAACCGGCTCCTTCGCCGTGTCCGTGACTATGCGGAGGTGAAGCATGGCGGCGTGATCACGCGGGACGTCGCGGACGGCGCACTCCGGATGCTGGGTGTCGACGCGAAGGGGCTTGACGGCATGGATCAGCGCTTCATTCTTTCGATTATCGAGAAATTCGGAGGCGGCCCTGTCGGTATTGATAACCTCGCGGCCGCGGTCGGCGAAGAGCGCGATACGCTGGAGGATGTCGTCGAACCGTACCTCATCCAGCAGGGCTTCATTCAGCGGACGCCTCGCGGCCGCGTGGCGACTGAAGCCTCTTACCGCCACTTCGGCTACACGCAGTCGAAGGGCGGTCAGTCAGACCTCTTCTAAATACCGCCGAGTCTCGGGACTGCGTCAAGCAGCTCCCGGGTATAGGTGGAGGCGGGGTGCTGAAGCACGTCTTCAAGCGGCCCCTCTTCCACAATTTTCCCCGACCTCATCACCGCCACCCGATCGGCGATGTATTCGACCACGCCGAAGTTATGCGTGATGAGGAGATACGCGATTCCGGTTTCCCGCTGGATGCGGCCGAGGAGATTCAGAATCTGTGCCTGAACCGAGACATCCAGTGCTGAAGTGGGCTCATCACAGATGATGAGTTTCGGCTCCGGGGCGAGCGCTCTCGCGATAGCGATACGCTGCCGCTGACCGCCTGAAAACTCATGCGGATAGCGTCTCAGGGCATCCTCCCGGAGTCCCACCCGGCTGAGGAGTCCCCGGATCCGCTCTGACTTTTCTTCCCGGCTCATATCAGGGCGCAGGCTTTCAAGCGCTTCAAGAAGCGTCTCACCGACGGTCATCCGGGGGTCGAGCGACGAAAAGGGATCCTGGAAAATGATCTGCGCGGCCTGCCGCAGCGCCTTGAGGTTCTTTCCCTTCGGAGAAGCGGTGTCCTCACCGCAGATCCGGATGCTTCCCGAGATTTTCGCTTCCTTTCCGAGAAGCCTCAGGATGGCTTTTCCCGCGGTGGTTTTGCCGCTTCCGGATTCGCCGACCAGCGCGAGCGTCTCATTCTCCCGCAGCGTGATATCAATCCCGTCCACCGCGTGAACATAGTCTTTATCCGTGCGGAAGAGTTTCCGTCCTTCCGGGAACCAGACGCGGAGCCCTTTCGCTTCAAGAAGCGTCCGGCCGGGCGCGGCCTTCGGGGGAAGCGGCGGCTCATCGTCAGTCCGGGTCTTTTCCGAGTAAGGACGGATACAGGCGCAGGCGTGAACGTCTGAGATCGGTTTCAGAGGAATCGTCCCCTCACGGCAGGCGTCCACGGCCCAGAGACAGCGGGGCGCGAACCGGCAGCCTTCGATCGGCTGCAGAAAGTCCGGGACGGTGCCGGGGATGCTGGCGAGAAGCTTCCCCTTCCGGGCGGTTGAGGGGAGAGCCGCGAGAAGCTGCTTCGCGTAAGGGTGAGCCTGGTGAGAGAAGAATTCATCCGCCGGCGCCTGCTCCACGATTTCTCCCGCGTACATCAGCGCGACGTAATGCGCCATCTTGCGGACAACCGCGAGGTCATGCGTGATGAGGAGAAGCGACAGACTGCGTTCCGCCTGGAGTCTGAGAAGCAGATCGAGAATCTGTTTCTGCAGCGTCACATCGAGCGCCGTGGTCGGCTCATCCGCGATCACGAGGTCCGGGTCACCGGCAAGCGCCATCGCGATCATGCAGCGCTGTTTCTGCCCGCCGGAAAGCTGGAACGGGAACGCGTTCACGCGTTTCTCAGGTTCCGGAATGCCGACCCGGCGGAGCCAGGCGATCTCTTCCTCGGTTTTCTCCTTTCCTTTCAGCCCAAGGTGCCGGGAGAGCACTTCGCCAATCTGATCCCCGACCGTCATCACGGGGTTAAGCGACGTGGAGGGCTCCTGGAAGATCATTCCGATCCGGCGGCCCCGCACCGCCTGCATGACGCTTTCCGGGACCGGAAAAAGATCCTCACCCGAGAGCGTATCCGTGCCGGATAGAATCCGGGCGTTCCCGGGCAGCAGCCGCATGACGGAAAGCGCGGTCATCGATTTTCCGCAGCCGGACTCCCCAACCAGCGCGAGCGTTTTCCCTTTCGGGATGCTGAGCGAAATGCCGCTCACCGGGCGGATCGGCCCGCGCGGCGTATCCACCTCGATTTCAAGGTTCCGCAGTTCAAGGAGAGTTTTTTCGTCCGTCATTTTCCGCTCCCGCTGTAAGACCTCGGGTCAAAGGCGTCGCGGACCGCAGAGGCGAAGAGATTCGCGCTCAGCACCACGGCGACCATGAAGATGAAGGCCGCGAAAAGATTCCACCAGACGGTCGGTGTCCGGGACATTTCGTTCCGTGCCGCGTTGATCATCGAGCCAAAGGAATTCATCGAAGGATCGACGCCGACCCCGATATAGGAAAGCACCGCTTCGTAAAGCACAATGTCCGAGAACCCGATCACCGACACAATGAGGATGATGTGAAGCACATTCGGGAGAATGTGCCGGCGCATGATGACGCCGGAGGGCGTACCGCAGGCGCGGGCCGCCGTAATGAAGTCGAGCCCTGAGAGCTTCATGGTTTCGGCGCGAAGGAGTCTCGCGAGTGACGCCCAGCCCGTGACACCGATGATCGCGGCAATGAAGAAGAGCTTCGCGTCACCCCGTTCAAGGGAGGTCGGGAGAAGCAGCGGATGCTGATCGATAAAAACCTGAATCATGAGCGCTGTGGCCGCGATCAGAAGCACCGAGGGAATTGAGCTGATCGTCGTATAGAGGTACTGCACGACATCATCCACCCAGCCGCGGAAGAACCCCGCGGCGATCCCGAAGAACACGGCAAACGGGAGCATCGTGATCGTGGAGAGTGACCCGAGCACAAAAGCCGTGCGGAGACTCTTTACGGCCTGATAGAGAACATCGTTTCCCGTTTTATCAGTGCCGAACGGGTGATAGGCGCTCCAGAGGAAGAGAAGAAGGAGTGCGGCGAGGATGAGGCCGGATGCGGCTGCGGCGAACCCTCCGCGGCCCCTGATTGCCCGTCTGAGACGCGCGGAACGCTTTTCCCCGGGGACCGCCGGTGTGCGGCTGAGAATCAGCGCGGCCGCTGCGGCCGACACGAGGGCCCAGACCGAAAGCGCGGCAAGCGCCCGGAGCGCCACATCGCGGTTTCGGTCAGACGCGGTTTTCGCATCCAGTGTGATCCCCTTCAGGTGGGCGAAGATCCGGACGGGTTTCCCGTCCACGAGAGCCGAGGTTTTATCAAACTCGGTAATCGCGAAGGGAGAGGAGTAGCTCCGCTCGCGCCCGGCGATCCAGTTCCCCACGGTGCTGTCGAGTAGCGACACGGTGGAGGCGGAATACGCCGGGGATTCTCCCGGGGCAGACGCGAGCTGCGGCCTGAAGTGAATGGAGTCCGCGAGTCCCAGAACGAAAAAGACGAGAAGAATCACGCAGGACGCCTGCGGGATGGGGCGGGAAAAGACCCGGCTCCATTTTTCCCGGGTCCGGGGGCTGCGGCGCACGTAAATGAAGGACGCGATCAGGACCGCGGTGATGAGCCACATCACGGCGTCAGTCGGCAGAAAGACGAAAAGCGGCATGTCGGACCTCCTAGCTCAGTCTCACCCGGGGATCCGCGACCGTGTAAGCAATGTCGGTGAGGATCAGACCGAGGATATAGAGCGCGGTGCCGAGGAAAACCATCGCGCGGACAATCGAAAAGTCCTGATCATTGATTGCGTCGATCGTGTAGCTGCCGAGACCTGGAATGCCGAAGAAGCTTTCCATGACAAGCGACCCCATGAAGAGAAGCGGGATCACGGCAACGGTCGACGTGATGATCGGGAGAGACGCATTCCGGAGAACGTGGAGGAAGAGAATCCGGGATTCGGGCATTCCTTTCGCGCGCGCTGTTCTCACGTAATCCTTTCCGATCTCCTCGAGGAACATCGTGCGGTAGAGGAGCGTGTCGCTCCCCATGCGGGAGAGAACCCCGATCGCGACCGGAAGGATCAGGAATACGGCGGCGTGCCAGCCGTTCGCGTATCCCGAGATCGGCACGAGTTTCATGAGGCGCGCGAAAAGCCACTGCCCCACGATGATGTAGAAGAGGCTTGAGATCGACATCAGGATGACGCAGCCGACGAGCCCTCCGGACTCGAGCCGCGTTCGCCTGAAGAGCACGATGAGGAGCGCGAGACTTGTCATTGCGATCACGCCGAGCAGAAATGTCGGAAGCGCGAGCGCGAGGGAGGGCCACGCGCGGTCCGCGATTTCCTTATTGATGCTGCGGCCCCGGTCGCTCGTTCCGAAATCCATCCGGAGCAGCGGCACAGACCGTTCCCAGAAAATCGTCTTCGTCACTTTTTCCGTGCCGGGCGCGCTGCCGTTCCAGATGAGCGGCTTATCGTATCCATGCACGTGCTTCCAGTCCGCGATCGCTTCGGCGGATACATACTTGCCGCCGATCGCGATGCGCGCCATGTCGTCCGGCGTGTTCACGGCGAAGAAGATGAGAAAGGTGAGCAGATTCACGCCGAGCAGGATCAGGAATCCGTAGACAATCCGGCGGAGCAGGTAGCGGATCATGATTTCTCCTTTCCGGTGTCGCGGCCGAAGGCGTCAAGCCGGGAGCGTTTCTTCACGGCGCGGATGAGGAGCGCGGCAGCCGCGGCGCCTCCCAGCGCGAGGAGAATGAGCGGCCACCAGACGGGCTGGTTCCACTCACGGATTTTCTCAGCCCGGAGGGGTGTATCCAGCTTCAGGTACTGCAGCGAATTCCGGACCATGGCGGAGGGCTTCGCGTTCCCCACCCACTGATGGTAGGCAGCCGCGGACCGCGGCGCGTAGCCGAAGCTCCAGGGGGCGTCCTCCTGAACAATCTGAATCATTTTTTGCACGACGGCATCTTTTTCCGGTCCCTCGTCGAGGTACTTCATGCGGTCAAAGAGCCGGTCAAATTCAGGCGACCGGTAGTTCGCGGCATTTTCCCCGCTTCCCTTGGTTACCGCTTTGGCGTTCGGCCCATAGAGGAGCGAGAGGAAGTTTTCCGGATCCGGATAGTCAGCTAGCCATCCCCAGAGGAAGATCTGATCGGATCCCCGGATCATCTTGTCCTGGAACCGGTTGTAGTCGGTCGCGCGGATTTCAAGCTGAATGCCAAGCTTCGCGAACTGCTTCTGATACCAGTCGAGAAGCGGCTTCGCATCCGAGGCGGACTGCTGGAAGTCGAGCGCGAGTGTCAGCGGCCGCCCGGTTCTGAGGTCACGGCCGCCGGGGTAGCCAGCCTTCACCATGAGCGCCCGGGCGTCCGCGAGAGAGCGCCGCGCCGGCCGGCCGGAAGCGGTCATGCGGTACACCACCGGATTCATCTCATTAAACCGGGGATCGATTCCCGGCGGGATCGGTCCCATGAGCGGGATCGCCTGATCCTTCTGGAAAATCGCGATTTCCTCTTCCCAGTCGATCGCGATCGAAATCGCCTGACGGAGCGCGCGGTGACGCGCGGCCTCTTCAGGCGTCTTTCCGGCGCCTACCACCGGATCCATCATGTTGAAGCCGAGGTAGCCGTTTGAGAGGTCAACAGTGCGGGGGAACTGGATCTTTTTCTCGGCGTACTCGCGCGCGAGTTCCGGCGAATCCGCGGCTTCGACGAGGAACCCCTGTCCGACATCCGAGCGGTCAATCGCGGGGCTGTCGTAGTATCCCTGAAGGAACTTGGTGCGGAGCGGAATCGCTTCCTTTTCCATCGTAAAAACGATGCGGTCAATGAAGGGGAGAGGCTTTCCGCAGTCAGCGAGCAGCCCTTTTTCACGATCCCCCGGAGCTCCCTCACAGGGGTAGGCGGAAAAGTGAAAATCCGGATTCCTCGAGAGCACGTGACGTCGGTTTTCTTCGTACGCCGTCATCATGTAGGGACCAGTGCCGACCGGCCACCAGGCGAGCCCGATACTGTTCTCCTTAAATCCCGGATTCGCGTAGAACGCTTCGGCCTCCCACGGGACCGGGGCGAAGAAGCTCATCGTGAGCCAGTCCTGGAACTGCGGGTACTTGCCCCGGATCCGGATCACGAGCGTATGCGGGTCGGGAGCCGAGACACCATTCTCGGGGAATGGAATCTTCCGCAGATCAAGAAACGCAGGATGGTGCTCAGCGGCATCCTCTCGCCGGATGGCGTCCCGCATTTCGCGGAGCCCGATGATGTGGGAGGAAAGCGTTGAGAAGGCCGGGCTGACGACGCGCGGCGACGCGATCCGCTTGATCGCGTAGACATAGTCCTCTGCCGTAAGCTCGCGGGTGCCTTTGAGCGGGAGGTCAAGCGGGCTCTTCAGCGCGGCGGCTTTTTCGGGGGCGAGATCAAAGTAGGCGGGTTTCCCGTCCGAGGTCTTCGCGAAAGCCGGATGCGGCGCGAAACGGATTCCGGACCGGATCGGGATGCTGTAGCGGCTTTCCGCAATGAGAGACGGATCCGCGTTCTGCGGGAGCTCGCGGCCCGCTTTATCGAAATAGCGGGGAACCGCGAGTGACACCGCTGTGAGCGGCACCACCTCATACGGTCTTTTCAGATAATGGTACTGATAGGGTGGCTCGTATATGCTGTACACGTAGGCGGTTTCGTCAGATGAATAAGAAACCGCGGGATCCAGGGTTTTCGGGCTTCTGCCGGAGAACGGGGAGTACAGCGTATTTTCGCTGCCATTGGTGCCGGGTCTCGGTGAATTCACCGGGCCGCAGGCTGAGACGAGCAGCGCGAGTCCGAGGGACGTGAGCAAAAGAAAACGGTGTCCTGCCGACCGAGCCGCTTTCGGGCTGAAAAGACTGAACTCCATAAAAGTTTCCTAATGTTTCCCCGAAACACGCTGTCCCTGCCACCGCCTATACTTTAGCCGATTATTTTCGGTGCTTTGTCACGGAACATTTCAGTACTCCTGTTTCTGTTACAGGGATAAAAGGCCCATAAATGACAGCCTCGGCAGACTTGTCCATTATTTCTCTGATTCTTCACGCCTCTATTGTCGTGAAGATTGTCCTTACCATCCTCCTTGCGCTCTCCGTGATCAGCTGGACCATGATTTTCCAGAAGTGGTTCCAGGTGCAGCGTGCCCAGAAGGCAACGGAAGATTTTGAAAAGCGGTTCTGGGGCGGCGCCGATCTTGGCTCGCTCTTTGAAGGCGCTCAGATGCGCCGCGATAAGAGCGGTCCGGAAGAAAAGATTTTCGCGGCCGGCATGGCTGAGTACACGAAGCTGCAGGACCGCGGCATTGATTCCGCGCACGTGCTGGACGGCGTGAAGCGCGCCATGCGGGCGGTCTACCAGCGTGAAATGGATAGTCTCGAGAGCGGCCTCTCGATTCTTGCTTCCATCGGTTCGGTTTCGCCTTACATCGGTCTGTTCGGCACGGTCTGGGGCGTGATGAATGCCTTCACCGGCCTCTCCACGCTCACCAATGTGTCGCTCGCCGTGGTGGCCCCCGGCATTGCGGAAGCGCTTGTCGCTACCGCTATCGGCCTTTTCGCGGCTATTCCAGCTGTGGCCGCGTATAACTTCTACGCCACATCCACCGGTCGTCTCTTCAACCGGTTTGACGCCTTCACCGAGGAGTTCCTGAACATTCTCGAAAGGCAGAGGAGCTGAGAGCCATGAGTTCACTTCGGCCGGAAGGCAGCCGCCGCAAGGTGATGTCAGAAATCAACGTCGTGCCGTATATCGACGTGATGCTTGTTCTCGTCGTGATTCTTATGGTGTCGGCACCGTTTGTTGAACCTTCCGTTGTCAATCTGCCGACGGTTGCGAAGGCATCCAAAGCCCCTGACAAAGTGATTTCCGTTGTCGTTCAGGCAGATGGGTCGCTTGCGATCAAGGATGGCGCGAAACTCACGCCGCAGGATATGCCCGGTCTCATCAGCTACGTTCAGGATGCCGAGAAGGCGAGCGGCGGGAACCCTGTTCCTGTCGTGATCTCGGCAGACCGCGACGTGAAGTATGACCAGGTGATCAACGTGATGAAGAACCTTCAGAAAGCCAATGTCGAGAGGGTCGGGCTCGCCCTTCAGATTGACGGCGGGAAGTAGCAACTTATGAAAATGAAGCTTGGTTCCTCCAGCACGGCAACGGACGCCCGCCCCGGCGCGACGCCCCGGAAGAGAGACCTGAAAAAGGCCTTTCTGCTCGCGCTTGCGATCCATGCGGCGCTTTTCGTCGCGCTGCTCTTCGCCTTCCAGTGGAAGACGCAGAATGAGGAGGTGTACGCGGAGCTCTGGGCATCTGTCCCGACCAGCGGCACATCTGAGCACGGCGGTCCGGTGAAGGGAGATGACGGCGCGGCGGAGCCCCCGCCTCCGGAATCCACCCCAGCCCCTGAACCTAAGCCTGAGCCGCCTGCGCCGGCTCCGAAACCGGCTCCTGCCCCTGCCCCCGCTCCGGCTCCGAAGCAGTCGCTTGCGGAAGAACGGAAGGCCGATATTGTTGCGGCCCAGGAAAAGGCGAAGAAGCAGAAGGCTGAGCAGCTGAAGGCTCAGCAGGAAGAGCAGAAGCGGATCGCGGACGCGAAGCGCGCGGCTGATGAAACGAAGAAGAAGGCGGTCGCCGATGAACAGCGCCGTCAGGCGGCTGCCAAGGCTCAGATGGAGAAAGTCCGTCAGGCTGAAGCTGCCCGTCTCGCTCAGGCCGCGAGGCAGAACGCGATGGCGAAGGTGAGAGGCCAGGAGCTTGCCCGTGTGGCGGGCGGAAAGCCTTCCCAGACGACCGCTGGCGTTCCGACAGGTGACCGTACGGCTCAGTTCCAGAATCTCTCGGGATCCGCAAAAGCGGCCTTTATCGCCCGCGTGACGGCCTGTATCCGTCCGAACATCATCTTTAACGTTCCGTCCGGCATCCGCCGCGGCCAGCATCAGGCGGTTTACCGCGTGAGGCTGATGCCGACCGGGGATCAGATCGGTGCTCCGCATAAGACCCGCGGCTCCGGGCTCCCGGGCTACGACAGCGCGGTGGAGCGCGCTATCGCGAAGTGCCCGAAGTTCCCGACCGTGCCGGGTACGCCGATGCCGGGTGAAGTGACGCTCACTTTCGACCCGATCGACTCGAAGTAAACAGTTGGAGTTTTAAGAAAGACGCCGTCCTTTCAGCAATGATCGGACGGCGTATTGTTATCCGGGATAAGGGGTGCCCCACACCATTTGGTAGCGGGCGGCGATGTCGCTCAGAGTCGGGCTGTACGCCTGGCCGCCCGGTGCCTCAAGCTTAAAGGACGCGATGGTGGAACCGATGCGGCCGCAGGTTTCCAGGGGCAGACCGAGTTCCAGTCCCCGAAGGAGTCCTCCGCGGTAGGCGTCCCCGGCTCCCACCGGATCCGCGATACGAAGCGGCTGTACGGCCGGGATCCGGATCTCCCGCTCCTCGGTATAAATCACGGATCCTTCTCCTCCCCGTGTGACGAGGAGCGAGCGGGAAGGCGTGACAAGCTTTTTTCTATCGAGCCCTGTGCGGTCAGCGAGGAGCTTTTCCTCATACTCGGAAACGCAGATCAGCATGGATCCGAGAGAGAGCTCCGTCAGAGCCGCGGGCGACAGCTGCGATGTCGCCTGGCCGGGATCAAAAACGTAGGGGATGCCAAGCTTCCGATAGAGCTCTCCCTGAGACGCCATGGAGCGAAGGCCGCCCGGTGCGATATGCGCGGCAGAGACGCCTGAAAGCGCTTCGTGGTCCGGCACCTGGAGGAGGTCCATCGCACCGGCGTGAAACGTCGTGAGCTGGTTTCCGAGAGAATCCGTGGTAATAAAGGCCTGGGCGGTCCACTCATCCGGTGCGTCCTTCACGAAGCGGGAATCGATCCCGGCTTTGTCCAGATGGTCTCGGTAAGCGGCTCCATCCTTCCCCAGCATCGCGAGAAGCCGTGGGGAGCCTCCCGCGGCTTTCATTGCCCAGGCGATATTGCCGGCGCAGCCGCCGAAATAGCGTTCCAGGGTGTCCGCGAGAAAGGTGAGGTTGAGATGCGAAAGCTCATCGGGGAGCAGCATCTCATCGAACCGTCCGCCGTAGGAGCAGACGCTGTCATAGGCGACGGAGCCTGAAATCAGAATAGCCATCGCGGTTCCCCGCCAGCGCGATCAGTTCTGGGGCACCGCGCGTACGGTGCAGGAAGCGGGGTGGCTGCCGGAAAGCGTGAAGGCGAAGCGTACAGGGAGCGTCTTCGCGGCGCCAAGCCGCGTGCCGGAACCCTGTCCCGCGTATTCCTCAGGCTTTACGAGGCGGCGGATCGCGATAAGGCCGCGGTCATCGGTGAAAGTCACCTCAAGCACCGGAAGCGGAAGGCTCTCCGCGCCGTTATTCGCGAGCGTCAGATGGATCTCATAGCTATCCATCGTGATCGGGGTCAGGGCGAAATTCTCAACCGCGAAGGGATTCACGCCTTCACTGCCGGGACCGGGGCAGGGAATCACGCCGCAGACCGCCTGGCGGGCTGAAAGCACAGCCGGCACGTAGCGGCCGAGCACGGGGCCGAAGAGCGACAGCAGCTGCCAGAGAATGACGAGAATCAGGACAGCAACGCCGATCGGCCAGAAAAGACGATTACCCCGTTTCACGGCGGTCGGAATGGTGACTGAGCCGAGTTTCGGGGAAAGTGAATTCAGACGGCTGAAAACGGGGCGCTTTTCTTCCTGAGCGTCGTTCGGCATGGACCGTTCGGACGCGGGAGAAGCGGAAAAAGCCGCAGGGCGCGCCGCGGCGGGCTGAGCAGCCGGCGTCTCTGCGGCTCTCGGTTCGGGGGCAGAGCCGCGGCGGTTCAGAAGACCGTCGAGCACGTCGTCATCCACCTTGCGAAGCGTCTCCGAGGCATCAAACCGGGTCTGGCAGATGCCGCAGCGAAGCCGCCCGTTGTCGGCCTCGAGGTCTTCCGGAGTTACCTGATAGATGCAGCCGCAGATGGGACAGCGAACAACAAGAGCCATAGAGATGAAGCCTTTTAAAGCGAAGCCGCCCTCCGGGCGCTGAGGACATTCCAGCCCTCTTCAGAACGCCACCGCGAGAGCGTGATGGCAGGATCCGCCTTGCGGAACGCTTCAATGATACGGTCCACCTGGTCATCGAGAATGCCCGACAGCACCAGCTGCCCGCCCTCGGCGACATGGCCGCAGAGTGTGGGAGAAAGCGAAATCAGCGGATTGCAGAGGATGTTGGCGATGACGATATCATAAGGCTTCCCGGCAGGAATCCCGTCAGGAAGGCAGAAGTTTCCGGTCACGCCGTTGTTTTCGGCGTTGAAACGGGAGGCTTCAACCGCGAGCGGATCGATATCACAGCCTTCGACCGAGCCCGCGCCGAACATGGCGGCCGCGATCGCGAGAATGCCGGTGCCGCAGCCGTAGTCAAGAACGGTTTCGCCTTTCTTCAGATTCTCATCGAGCCACTGAATGCAGAGATGCGTGGTCGGATGGCTTCCGGTGCCGAAGGCGACGCCCGGATCGAGCTTCATATTGAGCGCGTCAGGGGACGGCGGTTCGGACCAGGAGGGCACAATCCAGAGCCTGTGCGAGGCCTGGATCGGCTGAAACTGAGCCTGCGTGATGCGGACCCAGTCAACATCAGGCACAGCTTCCACGGACTTCACTTCAAGCTTCTCAATGGCGAGCGCCTTTTCGATCACGGCGAGCGATGTTTTCCAGTCGAAACCATCGTCCGCGAGGACAGTAAGAAGCGAGCGGTTCCAGGCCTGGACCTTGGGTTCCAGACCCGGTTCGCCGAAGAGGGGGGACTCAGACGGCGTATCCGCGTCTGCGTCCTGCGTCGTGTAGCTGCTAGCCCCGGCTTCCATCAGCATGTCGCCGATCGCTTCAGCATTGCCGCGGTCGGCGTAAAGCGTAATTTCCTGCATTTTTTCTCCTAGGATGCCGGGGTACTGCCGATCAGGAATGAAGCGTCTTCAGCTTCTCTTCCAGATAGTGGATGCTGACACCGCCCTGGCGCACTTTTTCGTCCGCCATGATATCGCGGTGAAGCCGGATGTTGGTCTTGATGCCTTCAACCGCGAATTCCGAGAGAGCGATGCTCATACGGGCAATAGCCTGCTCGCGGGTGTGGCCGTGCGCCACGAGCTTCGCGATAAGCGAGTCGTAGTAAGGCGGCACGGTGTAGCCGGCGAACACATGCGTATCGATACGGATGCCAGGGCCGCCGGGCAGATGCCAGGCAGTGACCTTTCCGGGAGACGGCACGAAGGTGTACGGATCCTCAGCATTGATTCGGCATTCGATCGCGTGACCGTTGATCTGGATATCGCGCTGCTTCAGCTCGAGCCGTTCGCCGGCCGCGATCTTGATCTGCTCCGCGACAATATCGACGCCCGTCACTTCCTCGGTCACCGTGTGCTCAACCTGCACTCGGGTGTTCATTTCGATGAAGTAGAACTGGCCGTTTTCGTACAGGAACTCAAAGGTGCCCGTGCCGCGGTAGCCGATCTTCTTGCAGGCTTCGACGCAGCGCTTGCCGAGGCGGTCGATCAGACGGCGCGGAATGCCGGGAGCCGGCGTCTCTTCCATCACCTTCTGGTTGCGGCGCTGCATCGAGCAGTCGCGCTCGCCGAGGTAAACGCAGTTTCTGAAGTTGTCGCAGAGAATCTGGATTTCGATGTGACGCGGATTCTCGAGGAACTTCTCCATGTAGACCTCAGGATTGCCGAAAGCGGATTTCGCTTCCTGCTTCGTGAGTTTCACGGAGTTGATAAGCGCGGCTTCGCTGCGGACCACGCGCATGCCGCGTCCACCGCCGCCACCGCTCGCCTTGATGAAGCAGGGGTAGCCGACCTCGCGCGCGATGCGGCGGATCTCATCCGGATCATCCGGCAGAGCGCCTTCGCTGCCCGGCACGCAGGGCACGCCGGCTTCAATCATGGCTTTCTTCGCCTGGATCTTGTCGCCCATCAGGCGGATCGTCTCAGGACGCGGTCCGATGAAGGCAAATCCTGACTGCTCAACGCGTTCGGCAAAGTCCGCGTTTTCAGAGAGGAAGCCGTAGCCCGGGTGGATCGCCTCTGCGTCCGTCACTTCGGCCGCAGCGATGATCGCGGGAATGTTCAGGTAGGACTGAGAGGAGGGAGCGGGTCCGATGCAGACGCTCTCGTCAGCGAGGCGGACGTACTTCGCGTCAGCGTCCGCCATCGAGTGAACGACTACCGTTTTAATGCCGAGCTCGCGGCAGGCGCGCTGGATTCGCAGCGCGATTTCCCCTCTGTTGGCAATAAGAATCTTTCCAAACATGGGTTTTATCCAAGAATAAAGAGAGGCTGACCGAATTCAACAGGCTGTCCGTTTTCAACGAGGACTTCCTTGATCACGCCGTCTTCTTCCGCTTCAATCTCGTTCAGCAGCTTCATGGCTTCGATGATGCAGAGCGTGTCGCCCTTCTTCACCGTGTCGCCCACCTGGACAAACGGCTTCGCTTCAGGCGAAGGAGAACGGTAGAACGTACCGACCATCGGGCTCGTCACGGGCTTGCCGGCAGGAACTGCGGGCTGCGGGGCAGCTTCCGCGGCAGCCGGAGCGGGAGCGGCGGCCGGAACCGCGGGAACAGCAGCGGCCGGAGCGGAAAACGCGGAAAGGTCGGTGAGCACGGTGCCTGCGGGCAGGGGCGAGGCGGTGCCGTGGGTGTTCACAATACGGAGATGATCTTCGCCTTCATTAACCTCGAGTTCAGCAACGCCGCTTTCGCGCACGAGGTCGATCAGGGTTTTAATTTTTCTCAGATCCATAATGTCCTTCGCTTCAGACTGGCTCTTTTACCGGGTAGGAAAGCCGTCCGATTTTGTCTTAACAAGCCGGCAGTGGCTGTCATGCAGCAAGAACCGGCATCAGTAGATAACTTATAGAGATACTTCAGAATTTTTCGCTTTTCTCAGTGCCTTTCGCGTCCTGCGGGAGTCCCGGAAAAAGCGGGCAACCTCTATTTTGCCGTGAAATGTCGCTAAAAAGCGTTAAAAATCTCCGACTGCGATTGTAAGAGACAATGCGCAGAACAGAAAACCCCGGATTCTCAAAAATAGGTTAATCCGGATGATGTGCGGTGTCGCGCAGCAGGCTGAGAAGGTCATCGAGTGACGCGCGGCCTGAAGCCTCGATATCGGTCTGATAGATATCCGGGGCGCGTTTCCTTGGATTCGCGCCGAGATCCCGGAGCGGCAGCACTTCAAGAGAGACGCCGACCGAGTGCGCGAAGGGGAGGAGGCGTGAGAGCGGGGAGCCCCGCCGGATGGGGCGCAGCCACCCGAGCGCCTCCATCGGGTGAAGGGACGGCGTGGCCTGCGGGTCAATCGGCTCCCAGTTGATATTGAGATTGAGGAGTGCGAGCTCCGCGTCCTTCCCGCTTTCCGCGAAGCATTCAAGCGTGATATTGGAGTCATCAGTCGCCGCGCCGTTCAGCACGGGACCCGCAAGGTAGGCCGTGATGCCGGCCTCAGCGAGATCCCGCATGACAGCGGCCGCCTCCGCGCGGAGCGCGGCGAGCAGCGCTGGATGATCCGGATAAAAGATGCTGAGATGCTCCCGCACGGCGGTTTCCACATCCGCTCCCGACGGCATCGGGCAGCGCTTGCCGAACGCCTCGGTGAGTTTTGTCCGGGCGAGCGCCCAGCTGCAGTGCTGATCCACAATCAGCCGCGCCGCGTAAGCGGCGGCTTCTTCAATTTCAGTATCCATGCTTCACTCTGAAACAATTCACCCCGGCTAGTCTAGCGGAGACGCCTTAGCGGGTCTGCCTCAGCCGCTACAATGATGAGCATCTTTTTTCTGAGGCATCCGAAGCCGGACGCGGCCGGATGCAGGCGTTATCCAATGCACATACATATCCTAGGAATTTGCGGAACTTTCATGGGCGGCGTGGCGCAGCTCGCTGTTCAGGCGGGGCATAAGGTCACGGGGTGCGACGCGGGGGTCTACCCGCCGATGAGCGATCAGCTTCGCGGTCTCGGTATTGAGCTCTATGAAGGGTATGGCGAAGAGCAGCTGTCGATTCATCCGGATCTCTGGGTGATCGGGAACGCGATTTCGCGCGGCAACCCGCTTCTCGAAGCGATTCTGAATGCCGGGGAACCGTATACCTCGGGTCCGCAGTGGATCAGCGAACATATTCTGCAGGGACGCCACGTGATGGCGGTGGCCGGCACGCACGGCAAGACCACGACGAGCTCGGTGCTCGCCTGGATTCTTGAAGCCTGCGGCAAGGCTCCTGGGTACCTGATCGGCGGCGTGCCGTCGAACTTCAGCCACAGCGCGCGGCTGTCGCCTGAGAGCCCGTACTTTGTGATTGAGGGCGACGAATACGACACCTGCTTCTTCGATAAGAGAAGCAAGTTTGTGCACTACCGTCCCCGCACCGCCATTCTGAATAACCTCGAATACGATCACGCGGACATCTTTGAGAATGTCGAGGCGATCGAGAAGAGTTTCCACCACCTCGTGCGCACGATGGCGCAGAAGGCGCTCATCGTCGCGAACGGTCAGAGCGCGACGCTGGACCGGGTGCTCGAGATGGGCTGCTGGAGCCGGGTGGAGCGGTTTGATTCGGAGAATGGCTGGACGATTTCCGAGAATGGCGAAGTGGCCTTCCGGGGTGAGTCTTTCGGCATTCTGAAGAGCCCGCTCCTCGGGCGTCACAATCAGCTGAACACGCTTGCCGCAATCGCCGCGGCTCGCGACGCCGGCGTGGATCCGCGTGAGGCGATCGCCGCGATGGAAAGCTTCTCCGGCGTGAAGCGCCGCCTTGAAGTGAAGGGAACTGAGGACGGGGTTACGGTGATCGACGATTTTGCGCATCACCCGACCGCGATCCGCGAAACGATCGCCGCGCTCCGCGGGAAGATCGGCTACGGCAAGGGGCGCCTCATCGCGGTGCTTGAACCCCGCTCCAACACGATGAAGATGGGTACCATGCGCGCGGCGCTTCCGGGGTCTCTGAGTGACGCGGATCAGGTGTTCTGCTACGCCGGGGCCGGTGTCCGCTGGAATGAGGCAGAGGCGCTCGCGCCGCTCGGTGATAAGGCTCACACCTACACCGATCTTGATCTTCTCGTAAAGGAAGCGGCAGCCTACGCGGCGCCTGGCGACAGCATTCTCGTGATGAGCAACGGGGGCTTCGGCGGCGTGCATGGAAAGCTTCTCGCCGCGCTCCGCGAAAAGGCATCCTGAGCGGGAGGAGGGCTGAGACTGGATGGCGACCATATATCTTCACGGCTTTCTCTCTTCTCCTGACTCGAAAAAGGGGAGAATCCTCGCGCTTGAACATAAGAGGCGTGGGATCCCCTTCTTCGCTCCGGATCTCACGATGTCTCCGGATCAGGTAGCGGCGATGCTCGCGAGATTTACGGCGGGGATGCCGCCAGAGGAGCTGACCGTTGTGGGATCCAGTCTCGGCGGGTTTTACGCGACGTGGCTCGCGGAGAAAACCGGGTGCCGCGCGGTGCTCCTGAACCCGGTGGTGCGCCCCTGGGAGCTTGTCCGGGATTTTCTGGGTGAGCAGGAGACATACGGCGGAAAGCGCCGTGTGGTGATTACTGAGGACTACGCTGATCAGCTCCTCAGACTGGATACTCCAGCGATTACAATGCCTACCCGCTATCTCGTGCTGCTCTCCACCGCGGACGAAGTCCTCGACTGGCACGAGGCGGACAGAAAATACCAGACAGCGAAACGCGTACTGGTGCCGCAGGGCGATCATCAGATCAGCAACTTTGACCAATACAGTCCGGCAATAACCGACTTCTGCGCCACGCGCCCTGAAGCGGTGCCTTCGCCGGCCGACTCAAACTGAATTCCGGCTGCAACACATATGACCAATCTTTTTTTTGACGACAACGGCTCCTTCAAGGCCGGGTCTGTACTTTCTTCGACGAGCGCAACCTATCAGGTGGAGCTTTCGACCGGAAAGCGCACGAAGGTGAAGGGCTCCAAGGTCTTCTTCAGCTTCGAGCAGCCGTCGCCTCAGGCCTTCATGGAGAAGGCCCAGGCGCAGGCCGCGGAACTCGATCCGAGCTTCCTCTGGGAGGTGGCACCGAAGGATGAGTTCAGCTACGAGGATCTGGCGGCTGAGTATTTCGGGGACGAGGAAACAAATATCGCGAAGGCCGGCCTCCTGATGAAGCTCTATGAGTCGCCGGTCTACTTCTACCGCAAGGGCCGCGGCCGCTTCAAGGCGGCACCGGAAGAAATCCTGAAGCGGGCGCTTGAGGCGCTTGAGAGAAAGCGTAAGCAGGAAGAGCATAAGAAGGCCATCACCGCGGAGCTCGTTGCGGGCACCGTGCCGCCTGAGATCAGCGCTGATCCGATCGGGCTCCTGATTCACGCGGATAAGAACAGCATCGAGTGGAAGGCGCTTTCTGACGCCGCGGCCGAACGCCGCATGACGCCGCTTAAGCTCCTCCTCGAACTGAAGGCGATCGCGTCGCCGTGGCATTGGCATGTCGATTCGTTCTACGCCGAGAATTTCCCGGAGGGCGCTGGCTTCCCGGATACCCTCCCGCAGCCGCCTGAAGGCCGGGGAGATGACCTTCCGGTCTCTGACGCCGTGCCGTTCTCGATCGACGATTCGAGCACGACCGAAATCGATGACGCGACGTCCGTCACTCACATGGAGGGCGGCAAGACCCGGATCGGTATCCATATCGCGGTGCCTTCCATCGGCATGCAGCGCGGGGATCCGATGGATCTCTTCGTCCGGAACCGTATGTCGACCGTCTACGCGCCGGGTCTTAAGACCACGATGCTCCCTGAAAACTGGGTGAAGGCGTATTCGCTCGACGAGGGGCGCCTTGTTCCCTGCCTCTCGCTTTACGCGATGGTGGATGACGAGACGATGAGTGTGCTCTCAACCGATACGCGGCTTGAGCGGATCCGGATGGGCGACAACCTCCGTTACGACCAGTGGGATGAACAGGTGTCGGAAGAGGCGGTTGAGGCCGGCACGCTCACGATTCCGCACGCGGAGGATATCCGCTACCTCTGGCACTTCGCGAAGCACCTGCAGGCGGAGCGCGAGGCCGTGCGGGGACGCCCTGAGGTGAAGGGAAAGATTGACTGGTTCTTTGATCTGGAGGGTGAGGGCGAAGACGCCATCATTCACGTGAAGGGACGCCGGCGCGGCGAACCGCTCGACCTCGTGGTGGCTGAGGCCATGATTTTCGCGAACAGCGTCTGGGGCGAGTGGCTTGAAGAGCACGGCACGGCCGGCATCTACCGCAGCCAGAGAATGGGCCGCGTCCGCATGAGCACGGTCGGAGGCCCGCACGACGGCCTCGGCGTGGCGCGCTACTCCTGGTGCACGTCACCGCTCCGCCGCTACGTTGACCTTGTGAATCAGCAGCAGATCATCGCGACCGTGATGGGAGAGAAGCCTCCCTACGAGCGGAATGACTCCGACTTCTTCATGATCGTCGCGCAGTTCGAGAATATTTACGGTCTTTACAAGGACTTCCAGACCCGGATGGAGCGCTACTGGTCGCTTCGCTGGATCGCTCAGGAAAATGTGAAGCAGATTGAGGGCATCGTTGTGAAGGGTGACCTCGTCCGCTTTGACGGCATCCCGTTCACGCAGCGCGTGCCGGGGCTCCCGGAGCTGCCGCGCGGCAAGAAGGTGGTGCTCGATATCCTCGGCCTTGACTACATCGGGCTCGTCCTCGAGGTTCGCCTTAAGGAAGTGAGAGACGAAGTGCAGGAGCTGGGTGACGAGGAGCCTGAGGAAGAGGCGCCGGAAGCCGTGCCTGAGGAAGCCGCCGCGTCAGCCGCCGAAGCCGGCGCGCCTGAAGCCCCGGCGGAAAGCCCGGAATCCGCGGCCGAACCTGCCGCTGAATCTGCTCCGGAATCCGACGCCGCTCCGGCACCGTAATGAAAAAGGAGTGTTCCGCTTTTTTCCTGCTTATGCTAGAAAGATAGAAAAGGGGGCTTTGCGACAGACAAAGCCCCAAATTCCGGCAAAAAGGAGTGCGTTGAAATGACAAAGCCTGACCGTTACGCGGTGCTGGGTAATCCGATTCAGCACAGCTTTTCTCCAGAAATCCACCAGAGCTTCGCGGCAGAACTGGGGGAAAACATCTCGTACGAGAAAATCGAGGTGCCTATCGGTCAGTTCGCGGAAAAAGCGGAAGAGCTCCTCGATGAGGGCTACAAGGGCTGCAACATCACGCTGCCCTTCAAGCTCGATGCCTATAAGTTTGCCGATAAGCTTACGGAGCGCGCGCGAAGCTGCGGCGCCGTGAACACGCTCGTTTTCGGGAACAAGATTCTCGGCGACAACACGGATGGCATCGGCTTTGTCACCGATATCACGTCCCGGTTCGGCTTCAATATCACGAATGCCTCGATTCTTGTGCTGGGAGCGGGCGGCGGCGTCCGCGGGCTGCTCCCGTCGCTTCTCGAGCAGAACCCCAAGTGGATCGCGGTGGCAAACCGCACGCTCGAACGGGCTCAGACGCTCGCGGATGTCTTCGGCGTTGACGCGATTCCGTATGAAGCCACGGCGGCTGAACACTTTGATCTCGTGATCAACGCGACCTCAACGAGCCTCTCCAACATCGTGCCCCCGGTTCCCGAATCGGTGTTCGCCGAGGTGTCCCTCGCCTATGACCTCGTCTACGGCGCGGAACCCACTCCTTTCATGGAGCTCGCGAAGAAAGGCGGCGCGAAGAAAGTGGCTGACGGCCTCGGCATGCTGATTGAGCAGGCCGCGGAAAGCTATGCCGACTGGAGAGGCACGCGTCCGGATACCTCGAAGACCTACGATCTCATCCGCCGCCTTATCCGGGAGCGCGCAGCGAAGTGACGCCCGTGAAAAAGCGCCGCGGCATCCTCACGACGGTTTTTCTGCTGCTCGTCGCGGCAGCTCTCCTCTGGCACCTTTTCATCATCGGGGAGGCGGTTGCCTATCGCTGGATCAACCCGGAGGTGACGCCTTACATGAAGCTTGAGGCGGCGCGCCTGAAGGCTGAGAAGCCCGGCGTGAAGCTGCGCCATCAGTGGATCCCACTTGCCCGCATGGGCAATAACATCAAGCGGGCGGTGATCGCGTCCGAGGATCAGAAATTTCTGCATCACGACGGCGTCGACTGGGACGCGCTCGAACTCGCGATGGAGAAGCATATTGAGAAGGGAAAGGGCGGCGGCGGATCAACGATCACGCAGCAGGTCGTGAAGAACGTCTTTCTCTCGCATAAGAAAAGCTATATCCGCAAGGGCCGGGAAATCCTGATTTCCCTCGTTCTCGACTACATCTGGCCTAAGAGCCGGATTCTTGAGGTTTATCTCAATACCGCGGAGTTCGGAGAGGGGATCTTCGGCGTTGAGGCGGCGTCACGCTATTACTTTGGCTGTAGCGCCTCTCAGCTATCCCGTTCTCAGGCCGCGTTCCTAGCCGCTATACTGCCCCGGCCCAAGTATTATCAGGTACACCGGAATTCAGCTTATATCCAGAGAAAGGCCAGTCGTATTCAGGCCTATATGGGTGACACGCCGCTTCGGGCAGCAAAAGAAAGCGTCGTGAAGTAAGTGTTTTTCCGAAAGGAGTGCCTGAGCGGGTACAATCTTTTCCGGGCGATCCCGCCCGTAATCCAGCATCGGAGCCGAGTTTCATGGCAGAAATGAACGAAAACAGGGAAGAGGAAAAGGCGGAGGGCGCTGCCGCCGCTGATCAGACACCTGGCCATGAGTCCGCTCTGACCCGCGATCCCGATGACGCAAGCAACGCTCTCGCGCGTGTCCAGCAGATCTTCGAGCGGCTTGAGGATCTGCCGGAAAACAAACGCCAGAAGAAAGAGTCCGGAGAGAATGAGGAGAAATCCGAGGCCGCTCCGGTGACGCCTGAGGCGGCTGAAGAACTTCGGGAAATCTGCGAAAAACTCCATCCGTCCGATATTGCCTGGGTGCTCGAAGCGCTGCCTCTTGATGAGCGACTCGCGCTCTGGAATTTCGTAAAGAGCGAGCGGGACGGCGAGATTCTGATTGAAGTGAACGACGGCGTCCGAGAGACCCTGATCGACGCGATGGACCGCGACGAGCTGGTCGACGCCGTTGAAACTCTCGACACCGACGAAATCGCTGACCTGGTGCCGGATCTGCCGCCCGATGTGACGGCCGAGGTGCAGGAAACCCTGTCGCTTGAAGAACGGTCCCAGCTGCGGGCCGCTATGTCGTACCCGGAGGACAGCGTCGGGTCGCGCATGGACTTCGAAATGGTGTCCGTGCGGGAGGAGTCGACGCTTGCCGCCGTGCTCGCGTATCTCAGGCGCTTTGATTCGCTGCCGGATCACTCCGACAAGGTGTTCGTGGTGGACCGCCATGGTCACTTCAAGGGCACGCTGCTGCTCACCAAGATTCTGGTTTCTGACCCCGACAGCCTGGTGCGCGATCTGATGCAGAAGGATGTGCTCACGCTCTCGCCGCTTGACGATGTGGGTGACGCCGCGCAGGCGTTCGAGCGCTACGACCTCGTGTCCGCCGCCGTGGTGGATGAGACGGGGCGCCTCGTCGGCCGTCTCACGGTTGACGAAGTGGTGGACGTGATCCGAGAGGAAAGCGAAGAGGACGCGTACGGCGCCGTCGGTCTGGATGAAGACCAGGATATTTTCAGCAGTGTCTGGGAAACCGCGAAGAGCCGCTGGCTCTGGCTCGGTGTGAACCTTTGCACGGCATTCTTCGCCTCGCGCGTGATCAGCGCCTTTGATGAGACGATTGAAAAGGTCGTGGCGCTTGCCGCCCTGATGCCGATTGTCGCCGGTATGGCCGGCAACTCCGGAAATCAGACGCTCACGCTCCTTGTCCGCTCCATGGCGATGGGCCAGGTGACGGAAAGCAACGCGCCTGAAGTGGTGCGCCGCGAGGTGATGGTGGCGATCTGCAACGGTATTCTCTGCGGCCTGGTGGCCGGGTCGCTCGCCTGGCTGCTCTACGCCGACACGGCTCAGGGCATGAAGCTCGGGTTCGTGATGTTCCTCGCGATGATGCTCAATATTCTGCTTGGCGCTGTCGTGGGTGTGGCGGTTCCGATGCTTCTCAAGGCGCTCGGACGCGATCCGGCGATGGGCGGATCGGTGCTTCTTACCTTCATGACAGATTCGGGCGGATTCCTGATTTTCCTGTCTCTCGCGACGGTTTTCTTCCGCTGAGAAACCGCCTCTGTCACCAAAATTTGCAATTTGCAAAACGGGTTAGCTCTGAATCCGTTAAACTAGGTCAGTTAAATGAGTGGTCAGGGGGAACTTGCGCCCCCGCAATTTTCCACCCTAAAAGGACGAATTAAATACAAAAACGCTTGAGGAAGGCCCGGCTGGGTCTGTCTCCTGGGCGCGGCGGAGTGTTGTTTTTGCTTTTTTCCGCCGAGGGGCCCAGAGCGTAAAAAAGATGCTATGAAACTTTTGAGCCGATCATTTTATTTTTCACTCCGCCATCATTCTGCAAAATTTCTCCGTACGGCCGTTCTGGTCGCCGGGGTGACCGCTGTTGCGGCTGCGGGAGCGGCGGAGCCGAAGGGTGGAAGTGCAGCGGCCTCGGGCGCTGCATCGGCTCAGGTGTCATCTGAATCGACGAGCGACCTCAAGGCCAACCTTATCGCTTATGTGAGCCGCGCCTACCAGGTGCCGAAAGAACGTATCAGCCAGATTATTGACGCGGCGATTGAAGCCGGGCGCAAGAATAATCTCGATCCGCTGCTGCTCCTTTCCATCACGGCCGCGGAATCCACGTTCAATCCTCTCGCGAAGAATCGCCGCTCCGGCGCGAGCGGTCTCATGCAGATCATGCCGAACGCGCACTCCCAGCGGGTGGAGCGTCACGGCGGCGAAATCTTTGATATCCATACGAATATGCAGGTCGGGTCCGAGCTTCTGCGTGACATGATCGACGACACCGGTTCCCTGCAGCGCGGGCTTAAGAGCTATGTCGGCGTGGGCGCCAGTTCCACAGACGGCAGTTATGGCAATAAAATTACACGCGAACACAGCCGTCTCCGCCTTGCCGCGGAAGGCGACGTTAATCAGGCTGTTCGTCTTAAGCGCGCGAAGAAACCCGCGGAGTCCATCTCCGAACGGATTTCCGGCACTTTCTCAGAATTTAAGGACTGGCTTTCCGGATCTTCTTCTGATAACCGATAGTCTGGTTAACAAAAGCTGACGGCTCGGCGCTCCGCCTCCGAGGCGGATGGGCCCGACTGTCAATAAAAGAATCCGAATATGTTAAAAAGCCTGCTCACCAAATCCAAGGCGCTCTTCAGCGTCGGCGCAATCGCCGTGATTGCCACCATTGCCATCGCAGCCGTTGTGCTGGTGAACGGGCGTGATCAGGATGGGAACTGGGGCAGTCTCTGGGGAGAAGCGGAGGACGTCACCGTCGCAGAGCTTCCGCCTGAGGCCCAGCAGAAACTGAAACTTATCAAAGCGGGCGGCCCCTTTCCTTATAAAGACGACGGCATCCGGTATCGCAACGGCAACAAAAAACTGCCGATCAAGCGGAAAGGCTATTATCGTGTCTATATCGTCCCCACGCCGGGCGTGAAAGGTCTCGGCAAGCGGCGCATTGTCGCTGGGGCCGGTCGCGATAACAACTACGCCACGAGCGGCGAATACTGGTACACATCGGACGACTACGAGATCCTGCACCGGATTCGCGAAAAATAGCCGCGGCGGTCTCATAAGGGCGCACGCATCATGTGGATTCGGACTCTCATCGTCGCTTTCGGCCTCGCGCTGGGAATCGGACTCTGTGCCTATGTCGCGCGGCAGTTTACGAAGATCGGCGGAAAGGGCGCTGTCGGCACAGCGTTCCGCTGGGGGCTTTTCCCGCTTGCGGTCTTCCTCCTCACGTTCCCGCTTCTCGCGATGCACGGGCTCCTCAGAGCCATTGAGGGCATGACGATCCTGATTCTGGATCTGAGCACGCTGCTTTTCTTTATCGGTCTTGTGATCGGACTCTGGAAGGAGAGCCTCCGCTATAAGGGGCCCTTTGTGATGGACCGGACGATCGCGCTGAACCGTCCCGTGAAGAAGGTTTTCTCGGTGCTGCTCGTGATCGGGCTTCTCGCGCTCGCCCCTTTCCTGATTTCCTACGCGGCGACTCTGATTCTTGAGGATCTCACGGATCTCAGCATCAGCTCTCCGGCGCTTGAGCCGGCGGTCCGGAGTTTCTTTGACTTCTATTTCCCGGTCGGGATTGGCGCAGCCATTCTGTCCGCGGTTTCAGCAGCCTTTTCGCTTGCCTGGGACTGGACGCTTGGCGGCGTGATCGAATCGATTCTGACCCGGATCACGCGCGCCCGTTTCGGCGGCTGACCAAGGCTGCCGCTCCCAATCGAAATTTTCAGGCGCGGCTTCCCGTGATGTCGTAGTCGCCCGACACGGCGTTCGCGCAGGCGATCGCGACAAGCCCCGCGGTTTCTGTCCGGAGAACTCGGGGACCGAGAAGCCCCCGGGTCCAGCCTGCGCCATCCGCGAGCGTCAGCTCTTCCTCAGAAAATCCCCCTTCAGGACCGACCGCGAAGACGACAGACCGCGCGGCGCCGAGCGCGAGCCCCGGGTCGCTCGACGGAGCGAGAATCACGCGGGCATCCGCGTTCAGTCCGGAAAGCATCGCTTCAGCTGAGGCAAAGGTCTCTATTTCAGGAATCCGGCTCCGGCCGCACTGCTCGCAGGCAGAGACCGCGGTGGCGCGGAGTTTCTCAAGACGCTTCGTGAGCTTATCGCCTGAAAGTTTCGTGACCGACCGGGCGGCCGGGAAAAACACAATCCGGGAGGCTCCGGCCTCGACCGCTTTCTCCGTGATCCACTCCATCTTGTCAGGCGACACGAAGGCCTGCGCGAGCGTAATGAAGAGTGGCGACTCGCGTCCGTGCTCGGGGTAGGACTCGGCGATGAGCACGGTCCCCTCACTGCTGAACTCTGTCCGGCCTCTGGCTGTCCGGCCCTCGCCGTCAAACACCTCGGCCTCATCCCCGTTTCTCATCCGGAGCACGCGCATCGCGTGGTGGGAGGCTTTTTCAGGGAACGTGATCCGATCAGAGGTCCAGGGACCGGGGACATAAAAGCGGGGAATCGTCATAGGAAAGGCGGTATGAATTTGTTCAAAACAGAAACAGTGAAGATTCAGAGTTTAAGTTCACCGTGAAAGTCATTAAAATCTAGGGGCTGAAAAAACCGCTGCATGCTTTTTACGCATGTATCGCCGGTGCAGCTTTCCTCCTGCATCTTAAATCCAATTCATTATCTTCTTAAAAACACATCCGGAAAAAATGTCGAATTCTTCCGTTTCGCCGCAGAAGCTCGCAAACGCCATCCGTGCACTTGCCATGGATTCCATTCAGAAAGCCAAGTCGGGTCACCCCGGCATGCCCCTCGGCATGGCAGATATCGCTGTCGCCCTGTGGACCCGCCATCTCCGCCACAACCCGAAAGACCCGAAGTGGCTCGGCCGCGATCGCTTCATTCTGTCGAACGGACACGGCTCGATGCTCCAGTACGCGCTGCTGCACCTCACGGGCTACGATCTTTCGATGGATGATCTGAAGTCCTTCCGTCAGCTGCACTCCCGTACGCCGGGTCACCCTGAAGTGGGTGTGACCCCGGGGGTCGAGACGAGCACCGGGCCGCTTGGCCAGGGTATTGCGAACGGCATCGGCATGGCGCTCGCCGAGAAGATGCTCGCCGCTGAATTCAACCGCCCCGGCTTCCCCGTGATCAATAACCGCACGTATGTGTTCCTCGGCGACGGCTGCCTCATGGAAGGCGTGAGCCACGAAGCGTGCTCGCTCGCCGGTGTCTGGCAGCTCGGCAAGCTCGTCGCTTTCTATGACGACAACGGCATTTCGATCGACGGCAACGTGAAGGGCTGGTTCGGTGACGATACGAGAAAGCGTTTCGAAGCCTATGGCTGGAACGTGATCGGCCCGATCGACGGCCACAGCATCGACGCGGTGGACCAGGCGATCAATGAAGCCGAATCCCAGAGCGAAAAGCCGACCCTCATTATCTGCAAGACGACGATCGGCAAGGGCTCCCCGAAGTTCCAGGGCACCTCCAAGGTGCACGGCGCTCCGCTCGGCGACGAGGAAATCGCTGCGGCGAAGAAGGCGCTCGGCTGGGAGTACGGCCCGTTTGAGATTCCGCAGGACGTGTATGACGCGTTCGACGCCCGCGCGACGGGTGAGAAGCTCGAAGCCGATTACCAGAAGATGTTTGACGGCTACGCTGCCGCGTATCCGGAACTCGCCTCTGAACTGAAGCGCCGCATCGCGGGTGACCTTCCCGCGAACTACGCGGAAACGGTCGCTCAGGCCGTGGAAGCTGCCGAGAAGGCCGCTGAATCGGTCGCGACCCGCAAGGCGAGCCAGAAGGCTCTGAGCGCGATCTGCCCGAAGCTCCCCGAGACGCTCGGCGGCTCGGCTGACCTCACGAGCTCCAACCTCACGAACTGGGAAGGCGTCACCGCGTTCGGCACCGATAACCTCGCTGGCCGCCATATTTCCTACGGCGTCCGCGAATTCGGCATGTCCGCGATTATGAATGGCATTGCGCTTTACGGCGGCTTCATCCCGTTCGGCGCCACGTTCCTCACGTTCTCTGACTACGCGAAGAACGCCATCCGCATGGCCGCCCTGATGCAGATCCGTTCGATCTTCGTTTACACGCATGACTCGATCGGTGTCGGCGAAGACGGCCCGACGCATCAGCCGATTGAGCAGACCGCGAGCCTCCGCCTGATTCCGGGGCTGGATGTCTGGCGTCCGTGCGATACGGTGGAAGCCGCTGTCGCCTGGGGCTGCGCCTTTGAAAAGAAGAACGGCCCGAGCGCCCTCATCTTCTCGCGTCAGAGCGTTCCGTTCCTGCATCAGGCAGGTGCCAAGGCTGACCTGATCCGAAAAGGCGGGTATATTCTCACCGACGCTGAAAGCCCGAAGGCTGTGATCGTCGCGACCGGCACGGAAGTGTCACTCGGCAGCGCGATCCAGGAGAAGCTCGCTGAGGAAGGTATCGCTGTGCGTCTCGTCTCCATGCCCTGCACGGAGCGGTTCGACGCCCAGGACGCCGCTTACCGCGAGAGCGTTCTCCCGGCTGGTCTCCCCGTTCTCACGATCGAGGCGGGCAGCACGGAACTCTGGTACAAGTACACCCGCGGCAACGGCGCGTCGCTCGGCATCGATCAGTTCGGCGCCTCGGCTCCGGCTTCGAAGCTCTGGCCGCTCTTCGGTCTGACGGTTGAAAACGGCGTTGCCCGCGTCAAGGACCTCCTTCACTGAGAAAACGATTTTTAAAGGACCCTACAGATGACTATTCGTCTTGCCATTAACGGTTTTGGCCGCATCGGCCGCTGCGTTCTCCGCGCCCTCTACGAAGAAAAGCGCTGGGATGATGTGCAGGTTGTTGCGATCAACACTCTCGGTGACCTCGAAACCAACGCGCACCTGCTGCGCTACGACACGACCCACGGCCGTTTCGCTTCCAAGGTTGAGATCCTCGACGGTCAGGACTTCGCGGTCGACGGCGACAAGATCAAGATGTTCTCCACCCGTGATCCGCACGAGATCGACTGGGCTTCCTGCGACGTGGACGTGGTGCTCGAATGCACGGGCGCTTTCCGTACGCGTGAAAAGGCTGCCTATCACCTTGAGAGCGGTGCGAAGAAGGTGCTGATCTCCGCTCCTGGCACGGACTGCGACGCGACCGTTGTGTACGGCGTGAATGATGATGTGCTGACCTCCGACATGAAGATCGTGTCGAACGGCTCCTGCACGACGAACTGCCTCGCCCCGATCGCGAAGGCTCTTAATAGCTCGCTCGGCATTGAACGCGGCCTGATGACCACGATTCACTCCTTCACGAATGACCAGGTGCTGGTTGACGTGTTCCACAAGGATATGCGCCGCGCCCGTTCCGCCGTTTCCTCCATCATCCCGACGAAGACCGGTGCCGCCAAGGCGATCGGCCTCGTGCTGCCGGAACTCGCCGGCCGTCTCGACGGTGTGTCGATGCGCGTCCCGACGATGAATGTGTCGTTCGTTGACCTCTGCTTCACCGCTGGCCGTGAAACGACCGTGGAAGAAGTGAACGAGATCATGAAGGCTGCCGCTCAGGATCCGGCCTATCACGGCGTTCTCGCTTACACCGAAGAGAAGCTCGTGTCTCACGACTACAACCACACGCACGAATCCTCCACGTTTGACGCCACGTTCACCAAGGTGATCGAAGGCAAGTCGAACTTCGTGAAGGTCGGCTCCTGGTACGACAACGAGTGGGGCTTCTCCTGCCGTATGATCGACACGGCCCGCGCGATGGCGCTCGCCAAGTAATCCGCCGGCAGAAAATTTTCTGAAGGCAATATGGAGGCTTCCGGTTTTTTCGGCAGCCTCCGTTTTTTTTCGGGTGGAGAAAGATGGATCTGGGTTTCAAGGCGGACCGCGTGCGCTTCATTCTGGCGGATCCGAGCATTCCGGCGAATATCGGCGCGGCTGCCCGCGCGATCAAGACGATGGGGTTCCGTCAGCTCTGGATATCGAATCCCCGGGTGAAGGACTACCGGCATGATCCGGACGCGGTGAGGCTCTCGACTCAGGCGGAGGATGTGCTTTCGGAGAGCCGCGAGACCGCGTCGCTTGCTGAAGCGCTGGAAGGCGTCCGCTACGCCTGGGCGCTCTCGGGCTATAACCACGAGTTCGGGCCGAAGATCTATCCGCTCCGGACCGCTGCGGCGTCGTCCGCCGCGCTGCTCTCTGAGACCGCGGGGGATTCCGCCCCGGGCGACATCGCGTTTGTTTTCGGCACTGAGCGGGATGGTCTGTCCAATAAAGAGGTGATGCTCTGCCACGCGATCGCGGCGATTCCGGCTGACTCCGAAATGCCGAGCCTTAACCTCGCGCAGGCGGTCCAGGTCTGCGCGTATGAGGTGCGGGAAGCGCTGAGAGAGACGGAGGGGAAGGCGTCTGACCTTCTTCCCTGGGAGCTTCGGTTCAAGGCGGGGGAACCCGCTTCAGCGTCGGATGTTGCGGGGTTCATCTCGCATCTTGAAAAAGCGCTGATTCATGTCGGAATGACAAGAGAGGGGGATCATCGGAAGATCATGGACCGGCTTCGGACGATCTTCAGCCGCGCCTCTCTGACGGAGGATGATGTGGTGCTGCTCCGCGCGGTGTGCGCCGCAGTCATCAGGCCCCGCACTCAGTGGCAGGAGTCCGTAAAGGAAACGGGGGCATCGGAGGCGCCGGATACCGGACGGTGGCACGCCGGAAAAGACCGATAACTTTTTTCTTGAAAAAGCCGTTCTTCACTTTAGAATATGTGCGCCGGCTGAGGCGGGATGAAGACCTCAGCCGTTAAAACAACCATTTGTACGGAGTGATACATGCGGGTTAAGACACTGCAGGAACTGGCTGACGCCGGAAAGCTTTCGGGAAAACGGGTGCTGATCAGAAGCGATCTGAACGCCCCTCACGATGAATCGGGCCGCATCACGGACGAGACCCGCCTCACGGCGTCTGTTCCGGCGATCCAGATGGCGCTGAGGGCCGGTGCCGCGGTGATGGTGGTGAGCCACCTCGGCCGCCCGAAGGAAGGCGTTCCGACCGAAGCTGAGAGCCTGATCCACGTGGCTGACCGCCTCTCCGAGCTCCTTGGCACCGAAATGCCGCTCGTGCGCAACTGGGTGGATGGTGTCACGGTTGAACCGGGTCACGTTGTGATGCTCGAAAACTGCCGCTTCAATGTCGGCGAAAAGAAGAACAACGAAGACCTCGCCCGCAAGTACGCGGCGCTCTGCGATGTCTACGTGAATGACGCGTTCGGCACGTCTCACCGCGCTGAGGCGACGACGGAAGGCGTGGCGCACTTCGCGAAGTGCGCCTGCGCGGGTCCGCTGCTGGCCCGTGAGATCGAAGCGCTGACCGCAGCTGTTGAGGAAGCCCGTCATCCGCTGATGGCGATCGTTGCCGGCTCCAAGGTCTCCACGAAGCTCACGATTCTGAATCACCTTGCCTCGACCGTTGACCGTCTCGTCGTGGGCGGCGGCATCGCGAACACGTTCCTCCTCGCGAAGGGTTTCCCGATCGGCAAGTCGCTCGCTGAGCCCGATCTCGTTCCGGAATGCCTCCGCGTTCTGAAGACGCTTGAAGAGAAGCACGCCACGATGCCGCTTCCGGTGGATGTCGTCGTCTCGAAGACGTTCTCTGCCGAGGGTCCGTTCCGTGTCTGCAGCGTGAGCGATGTGGCAGATGACGAGATGATTCTCGATATCGGCCCGAAGTCCCGTGAGGAACTCGACCGTGAAGTGCGCGCCGCGAAGACGATCGTCTGGAACGGCCCGGTCGGTGTCTTTGAAATGGAACCGTTCGCGGGCGGTACGAAGGCTCTTGCTGCCTCCATCGCCGCGGCGACCGATGACGGCGCGTTCTCGATCGCGGGCGGCGGCGACACCGTGTCCGCTGTGAAGCAGTTCGGCATCGCGGACCGTGTGTCCTATATTTCGACCGGCGGCGGCGCGTTCCTCGAGTTCCTCGAAGGCAAGACGCTTCCCGCTGTGGCGGCTCTTGAAGCCCGCGCGGACGACTGAGTCTGACCGCTTCAGATAAGCGGCATGAAAAACGGAGCTGAATTCTGATTCAGCTCCGTTTTCTTATTTCCGGGTGTGGAGAGGAAAGACCTTTCGGTCTCAGTCCTTCGGCAGCGTGACCGGGACTCCCTTTCGGGCATCCCTCGCATGCAGCATCCGGAGGATCCAGGCGATGATGATGGGGCCTGAGAAGGCACCCGCCACACCGATCAGAAGGATCACGGTGAGGTTATTTCTCACGATCGGGATGTTGCCGAAAAGATATCCGGCGCCGATCAGGCCGACCGCCCAGGCGACGGCGCCTGTCATCGAATAGAACTCAAACCGGAGTGACTTCATGCTCGCGGCGCCCGCGATGATCGGAACGAACGCGCGGATGATCGGCACGAAACGGCCGAGGAACACGGTCTTTCCGCCATGCTTGTCATAGAAGACCTTCGCCCGCATGAGCTTATCCTGCTTCAGGAAGAGGAAGTTCTTCGTGTAAATTTTCTGGCCGAACCAGCGGCCGAATGAATAGGCCTGAGTGTTCCCGACGATGGCACCGATGATCACGGCGAGCATCAGTCCGAAGGGGCTCGTTGTACCGGCGGCAGCCACCGTGCCGGCCACGAATAGGAGCGAGTCTCCCGGAAGGAAGGAAAAGACGAAGACGCCCGTTTCCAGATAGAAGATGAGGAACATCACCACATAGATCATCATTCCGTAATTCGAGGCCAGATTGACCAGGAATGCATCCATGTTGGTGAATAGCTGAAGTATGACGCTCAAGTCCATAGAGGAATTTGCTTTTTAGCCGCTGGCAGATAGTAGTACCGGAAATTCCCTATCATAACAACTGAGGCGGGTTCCATCATTGGACCTAGTGTAGGGAAATCGGCTAAATACATGATCCGCGGAGTGTGAATGGAAGAAATCGAGAAGGAAGAGAAGCCGGCAGCGAGGCGTTCGATCGCCGAGCTCCCGGACCAGCTGATCAGCCAGATTGCGGCAGGCGAGGTGGTTGAGCGCCCCGCGTCAGTCGTGAAGGAGCTTGTCGAAAACGCGCTTGACGCCGGTGCGACCCGGATTGAGGTCCGGATCGAGGGCGGCGGTCTCAGACGCATATCCGTGACGGATAACGGCTGCGGCATTCCGAAGGAAGAGCTGCCGCTCGCGCTGAAGCGCCACGCGACGAGCAAGATCCGGAATCTGATTGAGCTTGAGAGTGTCCGAAGCCTCGGGTTCCGGGGTGAGGCACTCGCTTCCATCGCCTCTGTCGCGGGCCTCACCCTGATCAGCCGTACGGCGGACGAGGATCACGCCTGGTCGATCAGCGAGGATGGCGTGATGCCCGCGGCCGGCAGCCAGGGCACACAGATCGAAGTGGTGGATCTCTTCTTCAAGACCCCGGCAAGACGGAAATTCCTGAAGTCCGAAGCGACGGAAACCGCGCACTGTCTCCGGCAGTTTGAGCACGCGGCGCTTTCCCACCCCGATGTTGATATGCGCTTCATGGCGAACGGCCGCGTAATTCACGCGCTCCCCGCCCAGGCGCCGCGGGAACGTGCGAACATGATTCTCCCGAAGGAATTCGCGGATGCGTCGCGCGAAGTCTACGCGTCGGCCCCTGGGCTCACCGTAACCGGCTGGGTTGGGACACCGACCGCTGCGCGTCAGAAGAGTGACGCGCAGTTCTTCTTCGTGAACGGCCGCTGCGTGAAGGATAAGACGCTGCTGCACGCGGTGAAGCAGGGGTACAGCGACGTGCTTTATAACGGCGCGCAGCCTTCCTTCTGCCTTTTCCTTGACGTTGACCCCATGCAGGTCGACGTGAATGTGCATCCGACAAAGAGTGAGGTCCGCTTCCGCGAGGGACAGCGGGTGCATCAGTTTGTATTCCATGCGGTGGAGGCGGCGCTCGCCCCGGCGATTTCAAGCGGCTCCGCGCCTTCCGGGCTTTCTGGCGGCGCTGCGGCCGGCGTGAAGGCTGAGGTGACTGGCGGTGTGAGTCCGGGGGCCATCCCTCAGAAGCCGCTTTTCAGCCATTCATCCGCACCTCAGAACCGGGATAACGTCTTTGAAAGCCGCCCGAGACCGGGGTACGGTCAGCAGAGCCGCGGTGAAACGCTGAGCTGGGACCGGAAGAAACCGCCGCTCCCCGGATCCGCCTATCTGAAGCTCTTTGATACGGGAGCCGCGCCGGCTCATACGGAGCCTCAGCCGCCAGCCTCTGCTCCTGAAGCATCTGGCAGCGCTCCTGAACCCGCATCACCGACGGCAGCTGCTCCCGCGGCAGCGCCTCTCTCCGTCAGCACGCCGGCCGGCCATACGGGCGGCGTTGAGGTGCCGGAGGGTGTCCCGATTCCGACAGACGAAAATCCGTTCCCGCTCGGGCGCGCGCTCGCGCAGGTCGGCGGCATTTATGTGCTCGCCGAAAACCGCGAGGGCCTTGTGATTGTTGATATGCACGCGGCCCACGAACGGATCTGCTACGAAAAACTGAAGCGTCAGATGGATGCCTCCCGCATCCCGACGCAGCAGCTTCTGATTCCTCTTGTTTTTTCCGTGAATCCGCTTGAGATGGCGGCGTTCGAGGAGCATGAGGCCGAGCTTCAGAGCCTCGGGCTCGATGTCGGAGCGGCGTCTCCCGAGCATCTCACGCTCCGTACCGTTCCGGCTGTGATCGCCGCGGATATTGAGCACGAGGGACCGCAGCTTATCCGCGACATTCTGGATGACTTCCGGGAGTTTGGCGGGACGCAGGTGCTTGAGAAGCATCGGAACGAAATTCTTTCCACCATGGCGTGCCACGGCGCAATCCGTGCCCACCGCATTCTGAACCTTGATGAAATGAACGCGCTGCTCCGCGAAATGGAGAAGACAGACCGCGCGGATGAGTGCAATCACGGGCGTCCGACGTGGATTCAGATGTCGCTTGACGACCTTGACCGGCTTTTCCTGAGGGGGCGCTGATGGCTTTTGACGCCTTGATGATTCTCGGGCCGACCGCAAGCGGCAAAACGGCGCTGTCACTCTCCATCGCGTCCGAGCTTCCGGCCGAAGTGATTTCGGTGGATTCAGCGCTCGTTTACCGCGGGATGGATATCGGGACCGCCAAGCCTACTGAAGCAGAGCGGGGCGGTGTGCCGCACCACCTGATTGATATCCGCGATATCGGTGAACCGTATAACGTCGCGGACTTTACGGAGGACTGCGTGAAGCTCATCCCGGAAATCCGGTCCCGCGGCGCGCTGCCGATCCTCGTGGGCGGCACGATGCTCTACGCGAACGCGCTGCTTCACGGGCTTGCCGAGCTACCGGCGACGGACCCTGCGGTGCGGGAAGCGGTGACAGCGGAAGGAGAGGAAAAGGGGTGGCCCGCGATGCGGGAAGAGCTCGCCAAAGTGGATCCCGAGACCGCGGCGCGCCTGAAACCGAATGACCGGCAGCGGATCAGCCGCGCGATTGAGGTTTACCGGATGACCGGGCGGCCGATGTCCGCGATAATCGCGGAGCAGCCGCATTCGGCTCCTCCCTTCCGGATTGCTGCGATCGCGCTGCTTCCTGAAGACCGCGCGGCGCTCCACGCGAAGATTGCCGAGCGGTTTGACGCGATGCTTGAAGCCGGGTTTCTCGACGAAATGAAGCGTCTCACCGGGCTTCCGGGGTTTGACCGGGAGTCCCCCGCGATGCGCTCTGTCGGGTACCGCCAGGCGCTCGAGTATCTGGCAGGCGAAACCGACTACGCGGTGTTCCGCGATAAGGCGATTGCCGCGACGCGGCAGCTCGCGAAGCGTCAGATCACGTGGCTTCGCTCCATGAAGGATGAGATCCGGGCGTTTGATCCCTATACCGAGTCGGGGCTCCGGGACGCGAAGGCCTATGCGCTGTCGCTTGACTGGGATCTGCGGAGGCCTGTCGTCCGGGCATGAAAAAAGGCCGGAACCGAGGAATAAGTTCCGACCTTTTCTGCGAGGCGGCCTGAGGGCGAACAGCAGACCGTCTTTACTTCGTCAGATCACGACACAGCCAGGATCAGCTGCGTTTGCGCGATTGACCACTTCACCTAGACGATAAACCTTTTCGCCTTCAGATTCAAAGGCAGAGACAGCGGCGTCAGCGGCTTCAGCCGGAACGATCACAACGAGACCGATACCGTTATTGAAGACGCGGAGCATTTCGTCTTCGGCCACATTGCCTTCCTTCTGCAGCCAGTCGAAAATCGCCGGACGCTTCCAGGAGTCGCGGTGAATCACGACCTGCGTGCCTTCAGGCAGAACGCGCGGCACATTTTCCACGAGACCGCCGCCCGTGATGTGGGCCATCGCGTGGATCGGCACCTTCTTCATCACGTTCGCGACCTGCTTGCAGTAAATGCGGGTCGGCTCCATCAGACGGTCGGCAAGCGTCGCGCCGTCAAACGGCATATCCCAGGAGGCACCGCTCACCTCAACGATCTTGCGGATGAGGGAGAAGCCGTTGCTGTGGGGGCCGGAGGAGGCAAGACCGAGAACCACGTCACCGGGCTTCACCTTGCTTCCGTCAATAATCTGGCTCTTCTCAACCACGCCGACCGCGAAGCCCGCGAGGTCATACTCGCCTTCCGGATACATGCCCGGCATTTCAGCGGTTTCGCCGCCGATCAGAGCGCAGCCAGCGAGTTCGCAGCCGTGAGCGACGCCCTTCACGACACGCTCCGCGATGCTGACATCCAGCTTGCCGCAGGAGAAGTAGTCGAGGAAGAAGACGTTCTTCGCACCCTGCACCAGAACGTCATTCACGCTCATCGCCACCAGATCCTGACCGACCGTATCGTGACGGTTCAGCTTGAAGGCGAGCATCAGCTTCGTGCCGACGCCGTCAGTGCCGGACACGAGGACGGGTTCCTTGTATTCCTTGCTGATTTCGAAAAGTGCGCCGAAGCCGCCGATGGAACCGAGAACGCCCGGGATCAGAGTACGCTTGGCAAAGGGCTTGATGCGCTCAACCAGTTCGTCTCCGTTATCAATGGAAACGCCGGCTGCATCATAGGAGAGTTGAGTCATGAGTAGAAATGTCTCAAAGAAACATGAGAAAAGGTGGGCGCGCTAAACTTCCGTTTATCGCATTACCCTCATTCTAAGAGATTTTATTCGATGCATCCTCAGACGGAGGGGTAGTTTTTGCCCTGCGTCCCCCGGATATTCATTCATGGAACAAGAGCAGCTCACTCTGAACTTGCAGATTAGACCTGCGCCGAGCCTCGATAATTTCGCTGTCGGAGACAACGCGGAACTGGTGTCCGTGCTGCGTACGATGGCGGAAACCGGCTCCGGCCCTCAGTTTCTGTATCTGTGGGGCGAGACCGGGGTCGGCTGCACGCACTTGCTCCATGCCATGGATCCTCTGGCCGGCGTCGAGCGGGTTCCCGCTTTTTCCGAGAGCCGCCTGATTTATACCGTGGATGATGTTGAGGAGCTGGGAGAGGATTCTCAGCAGAAACTCTTTGAACTGATGAACGACGTGCGCAGTCATTCTGACGGCGGCCCGTTCGGGCAGTACCGTCTGATTACGGCAGGAGATCTTCCGCCGCTTCAGATGAAGGGAAGGCCGGACGTGATTTCACGTCTTTCCTGGGGACTCGTGTTTCAGGTGCATCCGCTCACCGATGAGCAGAAAGATGCGGCGCTCAGAAAACTCGCTGAAGAGAGCCGGATTGATCTGCCCGATGACGCGCGTCAGTGGATGCTGGAACACCTTCCCCGCGATATGGGAACGCTTTCCGAAGCGCTCTTCGAAGTGGAGCGCTTTGCGCTCGGAGCTTCAAAAAAGATCACCCGTACTCTGCTGCGTCAGTGTTTTCCTCCAAGGAACACCGCTGTGCGTGAGGAGTCCGCTCCTAAAATGGTGACCGACTGACTTCAGGGGGACCGGTTGCGGCTAGAAGCCCTCCCGGGTGACCGCCAGAAGATAGATGCTTAATAAAAATTATTCAAAATGGCTGTTTTGCAGAAATTTGTGCGTAAAGTAAAAAGTCTCCTTGGCGGTTCCGCCGGCGGAGTTATTCAGAAGACTCCCCGGATCATTCCCGCCTCAGTGCATGGGATCCGGCCGGAGCTCGTCGCCTGGCAGGCGATCCGGACCTGTGAAGCGCTTCAGCGCCGCGGCTTCAAGGCTTATGTGGTGGGCGGCGCCGTGCGCGACATGCTGCTTGGCGTCAAGCCGAAGGATTTTGACGTCGCGACGGACGCGACGCCGGAAGAGGTGAAGGCCTGCCAGAAGCGCGCCATCATCATCGGCCGGCGTTTCCGTCTGGTGCACGTGATTTTCGGACGTGAAGTGATTGAGTGCGCCACGTTCCGTTCGCTGGATACCGAAGGCGTGAGAAAGGACGCCGCGGGCCGCGTGATTTCCGACAACATCTTCGGCGAAATGTGGGAAGACGCGGCGCGCCGTGACTTCACGATCAACGCCCTCTACTACGATCCGTCGACGCAGGAAGTGCTCGACTATCACAACGGCTACGAGGATCTGAAGGACAAGTGCCTGAGGATCATCGGGGACCCTGAGGAGCGCTACCGCGAGGATCCGGTCCGCATGATGCGCGCGGTCCGCATCGCCGCGAAGCTCGGTTTCCGGATCGATGAGTCGACCCGCCGTCCGATTCCGAAGATGGCCTATCTCCTGAAGAATGTGCCGGACGCGCGTCTTTTTGACGAAATCATCAAGCTCCTCACGAGCGGCCACGCCGTGGCCTGCGTTGAGGCGTTCCGGAAGGAAGGGCTGCATCACGGGCTTCTGCCGGTGCTCGACATGATGAATACGGAGTCCGCGGGCGAAAAATTCATGATGCTCGCGCTCGAGCGTACGGATGAGCGGATCAACGCGGGGAAGAAGACCTCTCCCGCGTTCCTCTTTGCCACGCTCCTCTGGCCCCAGACGCTGCGCCGCTGGGAGTCCTTCGAGAAGAAGGGCAAGAGCCGCGCCCAGGCGCTCTACGAGGCATGCGATGTGGTGCTGAAGACACAGTGCGAAAAGCTCGTGATTCAGCGCCGTTACATGGCCGATATCCAGATGATCTGGATGCTGCAGTACCGGTTCGAGCGCCGCTTCGGCAAGATGCCGTTCGCTCAGGTGAACCATCCGAAGTACCGCGCGGCCTACGACTTCATGCTGCTCCGGAGCCAGAACGGTGAAGTGCCGGTCGAGGTTGTCGAGTGGTGGAAGAACTTCTATGAGGCGGATGAAGCGGGCCGCCACGAGATGATTGAGCAGGCGGAGAAGGAAGCGCGCGGCGCGGGCTCCAAGAAGCGCAGCCGCCGCCCGAAGAAAGATCCGACGTCGGGTGATCTCGCTCTGAATCCGGTTCCGGGCCAGGGTCCGAAGCCGCGCGACGAAGAGTATGAGGATGACTCACACGGCGGCCGCGGCCGCCGCCGGTCACGCCGCCGCCGTCCGGCGGCGCCCGAGGCGCCGATCGGATTCTTCGTCCCGGCGCCTTCAGACCGCAAACTGACGCCTCAGAAGCGTCCCCCCCGCCGCACGCAGCGAGATCCTGATATTCAGGAGGGCTGATCCATGGCGCACGAAACGGAGGCCGTGATCGGCCTGGGGGCGAATCTCGGGAACCCCGAAGAGGCGCTCGGAGAGGCGCTGAGGCGGCTCGACAAGGTGCCGGGGGTTCGTGTCGAGCGGGTAAGCAGTCTCTACCGTACGGCTCCGATCGACGCGACGGGTCCTGACTACACGAATGCCGCGGCGGTGCTCGCGGTGACGATTCCGGCGAAGGACCTGCTTCACGCGATGCAGAAAATTGAGCTTGATCTCGGACGCGTCCGCCCCGCGGGCGTTCATAACGCCCCCCGGACGATCGATCTCGATATCGAGCTTTTCGGTGACAGCCCGATTGATGAGCCGCCGGAACTCGTGGTGCCGCACCCGAGAATGCATGAGCGGCGCTTTGTCCTTGAGCCGCTTCATGAAATCCGGCCTGATGCCGTCATTCCGGGACTTGGACCTGCGGTCAGATTTCTGACGCTTGTGCAGGATCAAAGGCTTGATAAAATAAGCGACTTTCATTGGAAAGGGGCCTGACCCCGATCCCCGGATGCCGGCGCCTGACGCGCCGGCTTTCGGCATTCAAAGGAGAAAAGAGATGAGGCTCGAAGACCTGTTCTTTGCCGGACTTTTGGTCCTTCTCGTTCTTATTGCGGCAGGGTTCGTGAAGCTCTGCCAGAAATACCGGGAGCATTAATCATGTATGGCGATCCGAGCTGGGTGTACTGGATGGCAGGCATTGCGGCGGGACTGGCTCTCGTCTACCTGATCGTCGTGCTTTTCAACGCGGAACTTCTGGATTAACCGGAGAGAAGAATGAATACCACGTCCGCGGTTTTGCTTCTCGTCGGGCTCTTTGCTGTGATTTTCACGCTGAGCGTGCCGATCGGGATCTACATGAGCGCGGTTTTCGACGGAACGCTCTCGCAGAAATTCCCCTGGATGTACCGGGTGGAGTCCATTTTTCTCTGGCCTCTCGGGAAATCCGGCCGTGAGCCGATGGACTGGAAGGAGTACTGCGTTTCGCTCATCGCGCTCACCGTAGTGGGCACGGTGATTGGGTACTTGATCTTCCGGTTTCAGGGCTATCTTCCCTATAACCCGCTGAATTTCAAGGGGCTGGCCCCCGATCTCGCCTTCAATACGGCGGTCTCCTTCTCCACAAGCACCACGTGGCAGGGATACGACTGCGAGAACGTGATGAGTCTTTTCTCGCAGGCGTTCGGCCTCTGTACGCTCACCTTTCTCAGTTCCTCAACCGGTGTTGTGGCGGCCTTTGCTTTCGCCCGCGGCCTGATCCAGAGCCGCGATCCATCGCTCGGGAACGCCTGGGAAGACATGGTGCGCTGCGTGCTGTGGCTCTTCCTGCCGCTCGCCGTAATCTGCTCAATCATTGCCGTGTGGCAGGGCTGCACGCAGACGTTTGACGCGATGACCGTCGTGAAGACGATCGAAGGCCCGATTCAGAAGATTGCCGTGGGTCCGGTGGCAAGCCAGGAAGCGATCCGGGTGCTCGCGGTCACGGGAGGCGGCTTTTTCAGCGCGAATTCGGCTCATCCCTTTGCCGCACCGACCGCGGTGGTCTGCATGATCCAGATCATCCTGATGCTGCTCATGGCGGCAAGCCTTGTCTTTGCCTATGGCCGGATGACGGGAAACGTGAAATCCGGCTTCTCAATTCTCTTTGGCATGATGGTGCTTTTTATCGGGGCCTTCATGCTGATCGCCTGGTCAGAAAGCACGGCGAATCCTCTGGTGACAGAGCTTGGCGTATCGCACGGGCTCGGGAACATGGAGGGGAAGGAAGTCCGCTTCGGCACGCTTCTCACGTCGCTTTTCGCGACAGGGTCGTCCGCAAGCGCTGCCGGATCCTCTGCCGGGTCATTTGACTCGATGATGCCGATCGGCGGCGGTGTATCGCTCTGGCTGATCCAGGTGGGTGACGTGATTTTCGGCGGCTCCCGCTCCGGTCTCTACACGATGCTCGGGCTTGCGATCGTCGCGGTCTTCATTCTCGGTATGCTGGTCGGCAAAACGCCCCGGTATCTCGGGAAGCGGATTGATGCCTATGACATGAAGATGGTTTGTGTCTCGCTTCTGATGCCTTCCATCTGCACGCTGATCGGTACGGCCATTGCCTGCCTCACGCCTCAGGGCGTTGACGCGGTTTCCGCACCGGGTCCGCACGGTTTCACGCAGATCCTTTTCGCCTTCTCCTCAGTTTCGAACTTCAATGGGTCTTCCTTCGGAGGACTCGCGGCGAACGATTTCTTCTACAACACTGCGCTCGCGATCTGCATGTGGATCTGCCGAATGGTGACGCTCACCGCGCTCCTCGCGATCGCGGGCAATATGGCGTCCAAACCCCGTCAGATGAATTCCGTTCAGGCGATCCAGACGGATGGCCCGGTCTTCTCCTTCATGTTCATCATGGTGGCTGTGCTGCTCTCCATGATCACTTTCTTCCCCGCGCAGTCGCTCGGTCCGATTGTTGAATCGATCCAGCTCTTCTGGGGCTATCACTCGTAAGGGAGAGAAACGAAATGGATCGGGAAAACCAGTCGCTTACGCGCCACCTCTTCACGCCGCGCCACATCCTGCACGCGATGTGGCTCGCGCTCTATCGTCTGAACCCCGTGGCACTCATGATGAACCCGGTGATGTTCATCGTGTGGATGGGCGCCGTGATTGTTACGGTGCTCACGGTTTACGAACTTATCTTTCCGCACTCGTATCCGAGGCACGCCCACGACATCTTTTTCTCGATGTCACTCATGATCTGGCTCTGGATCACGCTCTGGTTCGCGAACTTCTCGGAAGCGCTTGCGGAGGAGCGGGGCCGGGCGCAGGCGATCGCGCTCCGCGGCACAAGGCGTGAGATTCTCGCGAAGCGCATCAAGTCAGTGGACGATGTGACGTCGCCTGAACTTGTGCTCGCCGAGAACTTGAAGAAGGGTGACCTCATTCTGATTGAGCCGGGGGACGTGATCGCGGCGGACGCTGAGGTGATTGACGGGGTCGCGTCTGTCGATGAGTCCGCGGTGACAGGCGAATCGGCTCCGGTGATCCGTGAGCCGGGCGGCCCGAATTCCGCGATTGTCGGCGGCACTCGTGTGCTCTCTGACCGGCTGATTGCGAGGATCAATGTGGAACCGGGGGACTCCTTCCTCGACAAGATGATTTCGATGGTGGACGGCGCGCGGCGGCGCCGGACGCCGAACGAAGTGGCCCTCACGATCATGCTGATCGCTATGACCGTGATCCTCCTTCTCTCCTGCGCGACACTCGTGCCGTTCTCGCTCTATGCCTCTGAAATGGCGTCCCGCGGGGCGCCGGTCCGCGTGATCACGGTGGTCGCGTTCCTTGTCTGCGTGGTGCCGACCACGATCGCAGGTCTGCTGTCCACGATTGGCGTTGCCGGCATGAGCCGCATGCTGAAAGCGAACGTGATCGCGATGTCGGGACGCGCGATTGAGGCAGCGGGTGACGTTGACGTGCTGCTGCTTGATAAGACCGGCACGATCACGGTCGGTAACCGCGAAGCCATTGCTTTCGTGCCGCTTCAGGGCGTGACGGTCGCGGAGCTCGCGGCGGCCGCGGCCGCCGCGTCGATCGCGGACGAAACGCCTGAAGGCTACTCGATCACGCGGCTTGCGAAAGAGCGCTACAACGTGCAGATCGATATCAATTCCTTCAAGGGCGCGAAGTTTGTCGCGTTCAGCGCCCAGACCCGCATGTCCGGGCTCGATCTCGGAGACCGTAGCATCCGTAAGGGTGCCATGTCCGCGATCAGCGCCTGGCTACGGCAGAAAGGGATGGCGCTTCCGAAAGAGGCTGAGCAGAAAGCGATCAGCATGGGCCGCCGCGGCGCGACCCCGCTTATCGTCGCTGAAAACGGCCGGGTTCTCGGTATCGTGGAACTGAAGGACGTGATCAAGACCGGTATCCGGCAGCGGTTCAATCAGCTGCGGAGCATGGGTATCCGGACTGTGATGCTGACAGGCGATAACCGCTATACGGCAGCCGCGATGGCAGCCGAGGCGGGGCTTGATGACTACGTGGGTGAAGCGACCCCGGAGGATAAGCTTCGGATCATCCGCCGCTATCAGGCCGAGGGGAAACTCGTTGCCATGACGGGTGACGGAACGAATGACGCTCCGGCGCTCGCGAAGGCGGACGTCGCGGTCGCGATGGGGAACGGCACGCAGGCCGCGAAGGAAGCCGGGAACATGATTGATCTCGACTCAAGCCCCACGAAGCTTCTCGACATTATCGATATCGGCAAGCAGATGCTTCTCACGCGCGGCGCGCTCACCACGTTCTCCGTGAGCAACGATATCGCGAAATACTTTTCCATTATTCCGGCCGCCTTTGCGACGACTTATCCTGAGCTTTCCGTGCTGAACGTGATGCATCTTTCGTCACCGGAAAGCGCGGTGCTGTCGACCGTGATCTTCAACGCGCTCATCATTCTGCTGCTGATCCCGGTCGCGATCCGAGGCGTCCACTACAAGGCTTCTTCCCCGATCAGGCTTCTGCGGCGAAATGTCGTGGTGTACGGTTTCGGCGGCCTGATTGTGCCGTTTGTGCTGATCAAGGCGATTGATATGGCGCTGGCCTATCTCGGGATCTTCTAGGAGCAAAGGCCATGGTTCTGAAAGCAGCGAAAAACGCGATCATCATCTTTCTCCTTCTCGGGATTGTCTGCGGTGTCGGTTACCCCGCGCTGGTCACCGTGATCGCTCAGAAAGCTTTCCCGGAGCAGGCGAACGGGTCGATCGTCTATAAGGACGGGAAACCGGTCGGAAGCCGCCTGATCGGGCAGGAGTGGACTCAGCCGAAGTACTTCTGGGGGCGCCCGAGCGCGATCCCGGGGGGCGCGAATAACGCCATGACGTCGACGAGCTCGAATGACGGTCCGACGAGCCCCTGGCTCATCAATAAGGTGCGCGACCGGGTTGCGGCGCAGCGTAAGGCGAACCCCGACGCGAAGGGACCGGTGCCGCAGGATCTCGCGACAACCTCCGCCTCCGGGCTTGACCCGGATATCACGCCCGAAGACGCGCTCTGGCAGGTGGAGCGCGTGGCGAAAGCGAGAAAAATGAAGAAGCAGGATCTCGAGAAGCTCGTGCACGATATGACTGAGGAGCCGTTCCTCGGTTTCCTTGGGGAAGAGCGCATCAATGTTCTCGCGCTCAACATGGAGCTTGACAGGCGAGCGGAGCAGATCCGGCAGAGCGAGAAGAGCGGCAAGAGCGGAAAGCGCGGAAAGCGCCGCTAGACCGACTAAAAGACTGACAGAGAGGAGGCATGCACCATGAGAGACGATACCGAAGAGAGACCCGATCCGGACGCGCTTCTGGCCTCCATACAGAAGTCTGAGGATGAGAGCGGCCGAGGGAAGCTGAAGATCTTCTTCGGCGCCTGCGCCGGGGTTGGCAAGACCTACACGATGCTCACTGAGGCGAAGGCGCAGCTGAAGGCTGGGGTCGACGTTGTGGTGGGACTCGCGGAAACCCATGGCCGCGAGGAAACGAGTGAGCTGCTGGACGGCTTTGAGATTCTTCCGAAGCGGACCGTTCAGGGCCGCAGCAACCTTCACGAATTTGATATTGAGGCGGCACTGAAGCGCCACCCGCAGCTCCTCGTGGTGGATGAGCTCGCGCACTCCAATCTCCCCGGGAGCCGCCACGCGAAGCGCTGGCAGGATGTGGAGGAGCTGCTCGAAGCCGGGATCGATGTATACACCGCGCTTAATGTCCAGCATCTCGAGAGCCTGAATGACGTGGTGGCCGGCATCACCGGGATCACGGTCCGCGAGACCGTGCCGGACCGGATTTTTGATGAAGCCTGGGAAGTGCGGCTTGTCGATATTCCGGCGGACGAACTCCTGAAGCGGCTGGACGAAGGGAAGATCTATCTCCCGAATATCGCGGCACGCGCCGCGCATAACTTCTTCCGGAAGGGGAACATCATCGCGCTCCGCGAACTCGCGCTCCGCCGCACGGCGGACCGCGTGGACGCTCAGATGCGGGCGTATCGCCAGGAGAGCGCCATCGCGACCGTGTGGGAAGCGCAAGACCGGCTGCTCGTCGCGATCGGCACGAGCACCGACAGCGCGCGTCTCGTGCGTGAAACGGCGCGTCTCGCGAACCGCATGAAGGCTGAGTGGATCGCGGTCCACGTGGAGGATCCTTCGAGACCAGACAGTGAAGAGAAGAAGCGGGTATTCGATGTGCTGAATCTCGCCGGTCAGCTCGGAGCCGAAACCACGGTGCTTTCAGGGAGCGATCCGGTCGCGGTGATCGCGGAGTACGCGCGGCGCCGCAATGTGACGAAGATCGTGCTCGGCGCGAAGCCCCGCTCGAAATTCGCGATTTTCCGCGCGGGGGTCGCCGATAAGCTTCTTACCCGATACCCGGATCTCGACGTGGTGCAGATCGCGCTCGAGGATTCCAAGACCCGCGAGCGCTCGAAGTGGCTGAATGGTGAAGGGAACGCCCCGGCGATCAATTACCTCTGGGCAACGATCGCCTGCGTGGCGACGCTTGTCGCCACCGCGTTCCTGCTCTCCATCTTCGAGCCCGCGAACGTCATCATTCTGATTCTTCTGATGGCGGTCGCGGTGGGCGCCGTCTGGGGCTGCGGGCCGGCCGCCTGGGCGGTGTTCCTCGCGGCGCTCGCGTTTGACTTCTTCTACGTGCCGCCGATTCTGAAGTTCACGACGAATAACACGCAGTACATCTTCACTTTCTTCCTTGTCCTCATCACGGCGGTCTATGTCGGTCTGATGTCAGGGAAGCTGCGCCGCGAGGCGGATCTCGCCTGCGTGCGTGACTTCCGGAGTTCCGCGGTGGCGGAGCTCGCGAAGGAACTCACGAAGTCGATCACGGTGGAACAGGTGGCGGAAGTGGTGCAGCGTCATCTTTCGCCGCTCCTTCAGGCCGATATCTCGCTTGGGTTCCCGGATCACGATGACCGGCTGAGCTTCAAGTCGAAGAAACTCCCCGATATTGAAGTGGCGCAGTGGTCTTACGACCACTCGCAGGAAGCGGGGCTTGGAACGATGACACTCTCAGCCGCGAAGGAACGGATGATTCCGCTCCTCACGAGGCGGCGCTGCTGGGGTGTGATGGCGCTCAGTCCGACCGGTGCCCTGACGTTGGAGAACCCCGATACAAAGCGGCTGCTTGACGCCTGCGCGGTGCAGGTCGCTCAGACCATAGAGCGAATCGAGTACTCAAATATCGCGAAAGACGCGATGATCCGCGGAGAAGCCGAGAGGATGCGCGCGACGCTGCTTGGCGCCGTGTCCCGCGATATCAGCCTTCCGGTGAACTCGATTCTGAAGACCACGGAGAAACTCCTCCCTGAGCTGCTCGGGAGCCCGTACTCCGCCGCGGTCTCTTCTATTCAGGGGCAGGCCGCGCTGCTTCGCCGTCTCACCGGGAACCTGAAGGAGATGGCGCGGCTGCAGGCCGGGAACGCGGAACTCGATCTCGCGCAGACCGATATCTCGCAGCTCATCACGGAAGCCGCGGGACAGTTCTGGAGCATTGATTCCGGGAAGACGATTCAGACGGATGTGTCCTCTGATCTCCCGAAGGTCCGGATCGACCGGTCGCTTATCATGCGGGCGCTCGAGAACCTGATCGATAACGCGGAAAAGTATTCCCCGAAGGGAACGCCGGTTGAGATTTCGGCTCAGGGGAAGAATCATGGGGTCGAGATCGTGGTGCGGGATCACGGAAAGGGCATTCCGCAGGGCATCAAAGCCTTCGCGGCTGAAGTGGCGGCAGGGGAGGCCACCTCTGCGCCTCCCGCGGAAAGCGGGGAGCGGAAGGCGGGGCTTGGGCTCGCCCTGGTACGCGTGATCGCAGAGGCGCATCACGGGAAGGTGTCCGCCGCGAATATGCCGGACGGAGGCGCGGCGGTGAAACTCTGGCTTCCGGAGCAGGGGCCTGAGAAGGCGGCCTGAGAAAGCCAAAAATAAGGGCGATCCGACGGATCGCCCTTTTTTTTACCTCTGGGGCAGCGGTGCCCTGGGTGTCAGATGTCAGTCTTTGCGCCCGCAGACCGCGGTGGCAATGTTCGTGAAGACTTCAAAGCCCGGCTTCAGGTTCACCGTGTCCTGGATATCGAAATCCGGACGGTGGTGCCCCTTGTTCTCGCAGCCAAAGAGGAAGAAGCCCGGGTTCCCGCCATGCTCCGCGACCCGGCGCATGAAGAGCGTGCAGTCTTCGGATCCTCCGCAGTGGTGGATATCCTCCACGGTGACACCGGGAACCGCCTCAGCCGCTTTCCGCATCGTCTCCATGGCCTCCGGCGTTGTGACGAGCGTCGTTGCCTGACCGGTCTTGATGAGGTCATACTTCACGCCGAGCATGTCGGCCGCGCCTTTCACCACTTCCTGAGCGCGGGAGAACATGAATTCGTTTGCTTCATGCGTGGAGCCGCGGACCTCGCACTCCATGTGAGCGTGAGCCGGCGTGATGTTGCGGCCTTCACCGGCGTCAAGACGGCCGACGGACACCCGGGTGTCGCCTTCTGATGTGCGGGAAATGGCGTTCAGCATGATCGCGGCGTTCGCGGCGGCAAGGAGCGCGCTGCGGCCGGCCTCAGGCTTTGCGCCGGCGTGAGACTGAATACCGGTGAAATTCACATCGAACTTCGTGGTCGCGAGGTAGCCGTCCGCGCAGAGCTGGATATGGCCGGTCTTCGCGGTGACACCGACGTGAGCACCGAAGAACCAGTCGACATCATCAACGACGCCGGCTGCCACCATGGCGCCCGCGCCTCGCGTCCCTTCTTCAGAAGGCTGGAAGATCAGCTTGATGCGGCCGCAGAGCCGATCCTTGTTATCCGCGAGCCAGTGCGCAACACCGAGGCCGACCGCGGTGTGGGAGTCGTGGCCGCAGGCGTGCATCTTGCCTTTGAAGGTCGAGGCGAAGCCTTCACGCGCGGGCAGATGGTCAGAAGCGGGATCCGTGATCTCCTGAATCGGGAGCGCGTCCATATCGTGACGGAAGGCGAGCGTCGGACCGGGGCGGCCGGTGTCGAGAATACCGACGCAGCCTGTGTAGCCATCCATGCGGCTGAGGAGCTCCTCCGGAACACCGGCCTCACGGGCACGGGTGATGGCTGCTTCAACCGCTTTCGGATCACGCCCGAGAACCGCGTCAGGATTCACCACTTCGCGTCCGAGATGAATTTCAAAACCGAGTTCGGTGAGTTTCTTCGCGACGATCGCGGTGGTTTCGAATTCTGTCCAGCCAAGCTCCGGACGCTTATGAATACGGCGCCGGGTTTCGATCATTTCGGGTACGTAGCGGTCAAATGCATCTGCCATCTTCGAGTCTCCTTCCAGTTGAAATTCCGGTGAAACCGCCGGACTGAAGCGGATCTAGTGTCCGCGTATCAGTCTGTATTGTGACGTCTGCTGTTTAAAATAACGGGTAAAACCGAAGTCATGTATATCTTTTGCAGCGGAAGTCCGGACGATATCCGTATACTTCGGGCGAAAGGAGAGGAGGGAAGATGGGTAACGGCGTACCGCTTTACGAAGCAGCGAAACGGAAGATCCTGAAGCGTCTGGAGACACGCGAGTGGCTTCCCGGGGCGAAGCTGCCGCCTGAAGGCGAGCTCTCGCGCGAACTCGGAGTCAGTGTCGGAACGCTTCGTCACGCGGTGGGGGAACTCTGCGACGAAGGCATTCTCTGGCGGCGCCAGGGCTCTGGCACCTATGTCCGGTCCTATCGGGACGGAGGCGCGGGCTTCTGGAACCGTTTTCAGCCTTTCCAGACCCGGGATGGGATGCCGATGATCATGGTGGACCGAAAGGTTCTGTTTCTGGAAACCATTCCCGCGGGAGACGAGTTCTCTGTCCGTCTTCGTCTGAAGAAAGATGACCCCGTGATTCATGTGCTCCGTCACCAGATCGATAAAAACGGCGAATTTCAGGGGATCGATGAGCTTTATCTGCGGGGAGACTATTTCAAGGGGCTGACATTCGAGCGGTTTGATAAGAATCTGGAGCCGGATGAATCGCTCTACAGCTTCTACGAGCGGGAGTTCGGGGTTGAGATTGTGGAGACCTCGAACTTTATTGCCTGGGATATCGGGACAGAGGAACTCGCGAAGCGCCTTCTCGCTCCGAATATCGCCAATATGCCGCTGATTTTCTATAAACGGGTCTCGAAGACCTATGGACATATTCCGGTGGAGTGCCGTGTTATCCGGGGAAAAGCGTCTGATGTCCAGCTCTCGTTTGATATCACGAGATAAATGTCTGAAGGGTACGGGAAGCCTGGCCGCGGAATGCGGCAGAGCGGAAGAGAATGGGAAAAATCAGATGGTGCCCGGGGAGGGACTCGAACCCTCACGATGTTTAGTCGGCGGATTTTGAGTCCGCTGCGTCTACCATTCCGCCACCCGGGCAATGTGACAATGCATGATGCAAAGACGTCATATTATGCCAAAAAAGGTTTCTCTTTGGTCCAAACCGCAAAAAAAAGGGGGCGGCCGTCTGTCCACGCCGCCCCTAAAAGAGATACCTGAAAACCAGCAGAGAGGAGAAGCTCTGCCGATCCAACTGCTTAACCAGTCCCGACCCCGTGGAACTGATGAGCCAAATACTATCACCAATTGAAAATAATTCTCATTTAACGTTTGAGAAGATTTGACATCTGTCAAATTTACGTCTCTCTCTGCCGAAATCTGCCCACTGCGTATAATTCCACGTTTCCTTTCTTTATCTGGCCAGTCAAGCCATGACAGAACAATATCTATCTGATTTTGATTTCGATCTTCCCGAAGAACTTATTGCCCAGTTTCCGCTGGAACAGCGCGACAACTGCCGGCTGCTGCATGTAGTGCCTGAGGGCGGATACGAAGATCTCCTTTTCCACGACATCAAGAAGCTCCTCCGCCCGGGCGATCTCCTCGTCATGAACAACACGTTCGTGATCAAGGCTCGTCTCCGCGGTCACAAGGCCACGGGCGGCGCAGTTGAGGCTCTGATTGAGCGCGTGACCGGAGAGAAGAGCGCGATCGCGATGATGCGCGCGAGCAAGTCCCCGAAGGCGGGGACGGAAGTGATTTTCGAGAACCACGAGGGTGAGAAGCTCCCGGTGAAGGTGGGTGAGCGCGAGGGCGAGTTCTTTGAGCTCGAGTTCCCGGATGCTGTGCTGCCGCTTCTTGATAAGTTCGGCAGCACGCCGCTGCCTCCTTATATTGAGCGCGACGCGAACGCGAAGGACGAGTCGACCTATCAGACGGTTTACGCGAAGATCCCGGGCGCGGTGGCCGCGCCGACCGCGGGTCTGCACTTTACGCGCGAGCTCCTCGATGAACTGAAGGCAGAGGGGATCGACGAAGCGTATGTGACGCTGCACGTCGGCGCCGGCACCTTCCAGCCGGTCCGTGAGGAGAAGCTTTCTGAGCACAAGATGCACTCCGAGTGGTACTCGGTGTCGCCTGAAGTGGCGGCAAAGGTGAATGAGACGAAGGCGAAGGGCGGCCGCATTGTGGCGGTCGGCACCACGTCGCTCCGCACGCTTGAAGCCGCGGCAGTGGCTCCGGGCCGGATTCAGTCCGGTGCCCGCGATACGACGCTCTTTGTGACCCCGGGTTACAAGTTCAATACGATCGACGCTCTGATCACGAACTTCCATCTCCCGAAGTCGACTCTCGTGATGCTCGTTTCCGCCATCGCGGGCCGCGAGCGGATCCTTGACGCGTACCGTCACGCGATTGAAAACAAATATCGGTTTTTCTCTTACGGGGACGCCATGTTCCTCGAAAATGCCCCCCAGGCCAAATAACGGAGGACACGCCCGTGGCGCTATCTTTTAAAGTTCTGAAAACGTCGGGCAAAGCCCGCCGCGGTGAACTGCACCTGAATCACGGCGTCGTGCAGACGCCGATCTTCATGCCGGTCGGCACCTGCGGCACCGTGAAGTCGATGACGCCGGAGGAGCTGAAGGACAACGGTGCCCAGATCATTCTGGGCAACACCTTCCACCTCTGGCTCCGTCCGGGGCTTGAAGTGGTTGGGCTCCATAAGGGGCTGCATGACTTCATGCACTGGGATCGTCCGATCCTGACCGATTCGGGCGGATTCCAGGTCTTCTCGCTTCGCGGTATCCGGAAGATCACCGAGGAGGGCGTGAAGTTCGCCTCCCCGATCGACGGCCGGCGTCTTTTCCTGTCGCCTGAAGAGTCGATGCGGATCCAGACTGTGCTGAATTCCGACATCGTGATGCAGCTTGACGAATGTACGCCGTACGAAATCGACGGCAAGCCCGCGACTGAGAAGCAGGCGGCGGATTCGATGCGCATGTCGCTTCGCTGGGCGAAGCGCTGCAAGGACGAATTCAACCGCCTCGGGAACCCGAACGCGCTTTTCGGCATCGTTCAGGGCGGCATGTATAAGCACCTGCGCGAAGAGTCGCTTCACGGACTCGTCGATATCGGTTTTGACGGCTACGCGGTGGGCGGCCTCTCGGTCGGAGAACCGAAGGCTGAGATGAACCGGATCGAAGAGGAGATCGTGAGCCAGCTCCCGGACGACAAGCCCCGCTACCTGATGGGTGTCGGTACGCCTGAGGATCTGGTTGAAGGCGTCTCCCAGGGCATCGACATGTTCGACTGCGTGATGCCGACCCGGAACGCGAGAAACGGCTGGCTCTTCACCCGCTACGGCGACGTGAAGATCAAGAACGCGAAGTACATCAAGGACCTCGCGCCGCTCGATGAAAGCTGCGACTGCTACACCTGCCGCAACTACGATCGGTCGTACCTCCACCACCTGCACAAGGTGGGTGAGATTCTCGGAGCCCGTCTGAATACGATCCACAACATTCACTTCTATCTCACGCTGATGGCTGAGATGCGCGACGCGCTCGAGAAGGGAACGTTTGAGGAGTGGAAAGAGCAGTTCTACCGCGACCGCGCCCGCGGCGTCGGCTGACGCTCCGCACTCTGAAGGGCCTCCCCGGCTGGCACAGCGGGGAGGCCTATTCCTTTATAATCAGCTGATTGATTTCCGGCCGGGGGACTGTACCCTTTTCGGCTAATGAATAAACAAGGACTTGAGACCTCATGTTTCTGATTTCTGATGCTCTCGCGGCGGACGCCGCAGCCGGCGGTGCTTCCGCCGCTCTTATGCAGTTCCTGCCCCTCATTCTCATCATCGTCGTTTTCTGGCTCTTCCTGATCCGCCCGCAGCAGAAGCGCGCGAAGGAACACCAGAAGATGGTCGAAGGTCTCAACAAGGGCGATGAAGTGATGACCGCCGGCGGCATCATGGGCAAGGTCGCTGATCTCGACGAACAGAACGTCAAGATCCAGATCTCGACCGTCGAAGGCACCCCGGTGACGATCGTCATGGCCCGTCAGACCATCGCGAACGTGCTCCCGAAGGGAACCGTCAAGTTCTGAGAAGCCGGTTTCGCGCAGGACAGATTTATTGAGGAAGCCTTTCCGGGCTTCCTGAGGCAGGCCCTGCTCACGCTGGATACAGCGCCCGAGCGGGTCTGCATTATTCTTTATGCCCGGCTTATCAGGCCGGGTTTTGGGTAGTCAAGATGAATCGTTATCCCATTTGGAAATACCTCATCATCCTGTTTGCCCTCGTCATCAGTATTCTCTACACGATCCCGAACTTCTTCGGCGAGTCGCCTGCTATTCAGGTCTCTCCCGGAAAGGCGACGGTGAAGGTAACGGATGCCACCATGGCGAAGGTTGAGGACGCGCTGCGATCCGCAGGAATCAAGCCTCAGGCCGTCCACCTGGATGCCGGCAGCCAGCAGTCGAGCGCCAGCGTCCGCGTGCGTTTCGGCGTGACGGACTCCGAGCTCCAGCTTCAGGGCCGTGAGGTGCTGGAACGGGCTCTGAACCCGGATCCGACGAACCCGGATTATGTGATCGCGCTGAACCTCGTGCCGAACACTCCGGAATGGCTCTCGGCGATCGGCGGCAAGCCGATGTACCTCGGTCTTGACCTTCGCGGCGGCGTGCATTTCCGTCTCGAAGTCGATATGAAGGCCGCCATTCAGAAGCGTATTGACTCGAACGCGGCCGATATCCGCACGCAGCTCCGCGATAAGGACATCCGCAATAACGGCGTTGACCGCTCCGGCGACACGATCGTGATGCAGTTCCCGGATGAGAACTCCCGCGATAAGGCCTTCGATCTGATCCGCGGCACCGATCCGGATCTCGCGCTTGAAGACCGTCAGGACGGCGGCAACTATCAGATTGTTGCCCGCATGACCGATAAGGCGATCCGCGACGTTCAGGACTACGCGATCAAGCAGAATATCTCCACGCTGCATAACCGAATCAATGAACTCGGCGTTGCGGAGCCTGTGATTGCCCAGCAGGGCGCGACCGGCATTGTGGTTGAGCTGCCGGGCGTGCAGGATACGGCGAAGGCTAAGGACATTCTCGGCCGTACGGCAACGCTCGAAATCCGCATGGTGGATGACACGCCTGAGGCTTATACCCAGATGGCATCCGGCACGGTTCCGTTCGGTGACGAGGTCTTCACTGACCGCGAGAACCACCAGGTGCTCGTCCGCCGCCGCGTGCTGCTGACCGGTGAAAACCTTCAGGACGCACAGCCGGGCTTCGACTCCCAGACGCAGGAACCGACCGTGAATCTGACGCTCGACAACAAGGGCGCCCGGATCTTCAAGGAAGTGACCCGCGATAACGTCGGCAAGCGCATGGCGATCATCCTCTTCGAGAAGGGACACGGCCAGGTGGTGACGGCCCCAGTGATCCGTCAGGAAATCGGCGGCGGTCACGTGCAGATTTCCGGCGCGATGACGACGATCGAAGCGACGGATACGGCTCTGCTGCTGAGAGCCGGTTCACTCGCGGCTCCGATGGAAATCGTGGAAGAACGACTTGTCGGCCCGAGCCTCGGCCAGGCAAACATTGCCGCGGGCTTCAAGGCGTCGATCTACGGCTTCATCGTGGTGTCGATCTTCATGATGATGTACTACGAGGTGTTCGGCATCATTTCAGCGATCACGCTGCTTTTCAACGTGATCCTGATTGTTGCCATCCTCTCGATGCTGCAGGCAACGCTCACGCTGCCGGGTATCGGCGCTCTCGCGCTTTCAATCGGTATGTCCGTCGACTCGAACGTGCTGATCAACGAACGTATCCGAGAGGAACTGAGAGCCTGGAGGACGCCTCAGGTGGCTATCAAGGAAGGTTATGACAGAGCCTTCGCGACGATTGTGGACTCGAACGTGACGTCTCTCATCGCCGGTATCGCTCTGCTGATCTTCGGCTCCGGTCCGATCCGCGGTTTCGCTGTGGTGCACTGTCTCGGTATTCTGACCTCGCTCTTCACGGCGGTGTTTGTCTCCCGCGGTCTTGTGAATCTGGTCTATGGCCGTCAGAAGCACCTGAAGAAGATTCACATCGGCAAGATCTGGCGCCCCGACCCTCCCAAGAAGGTTGCCGGCACCGGGTCCGCGGGTAAATAACCGAACGGATCAAGGAGATAAATAATGGAATTTTTCCGCATTCGCCGAACGATCCCGTTCATGCACTATTCGCTGTACCTGAATATTGCATCGGTCATCATGTTCTGCCTCGCTGTGTTCTTCCTTGCGACGAAGGGGCTTGCCTTCTCGATTGAGTTCACGGGCGGCACGAACATTGAAGTGACGTATCCGAGCGCTGCTGACACGGATCAGATCCGAAAGGTTCTGGCTGAGAAGATCTCGCCTGAGGTCTCCGTGCAGAACTACGGTACGGCCAAAGACATCCTGATCCGCGTGCCGCTGAAGGGAAATGAAACCTCCGGCCAGCAGGCGAAGCAGGTGATGGATATTCTTTCCGCCCAGACTCCGGGCGTGAAGCAGCACTCCGTCGAGTTTGTCGGTCCTCAGGTGGGCAAGCAGCTCGCCACTGACGGCGCCACCGCTCTCGCGCTTGTCTGCTTGGGCATCATGATCTACCTCGCGTTCCGGTTCGAGTGGAAGTTCTCAGTCGCCGCCGTGATCGCGAATATGCATGACTTGGTGATTGTTGCCGGTCTGTTCGCGTTCTTCCAGTGGGAGTTCTCACTGCAGGTGCTGACCAGTCTGCTCGCCGTGCTCGGTTACTCGGTGAACGAGTCCGTGATTATTTTCGACCGAGTGCGTGAGCACTTCCGGACGATGAGAAAGGCGAGCACGGTTGAGGTGATTAACTCAGCTATTACCGCGACGATTTCCCGTACGGTGATCACCCATTCCTCAACGCTGTGCATGACGCTGTCGATGTATTTCTTCGGCGGCCCGGCGCTGCACTACTTCGCTCTGGCTCTGACGGTCGGTATCTGCTGCTCGGTTTACTCTTCCGTGTTCGTTGCGGCCGCTATCGCCATGTACCTGAAGGTGAAGCGTGAAGACCTCGTGCACAAGGTGAAGAAGGCTGAGATTTCCGAAATGGTTCCGTAAGGAATCCGCTTTCTGAAAGACTCTGATCTTCAGATTCCCGGTCTGGTTTTTCCAGCCCGGGAATTTTTTACCCGTAAGGCGGCAGGAAGCGGACCCCGGAGACGGATATCCGCCGAACCCGGGATTGGCGCGGCGGAGAGCCCCCTTTGAGGGCGGAAAGAGCGCGGAGCAGGGGAGGATTAAGGTTTGGTCAGGCAGGAGGTCCCCTGAAGCCGTCTGAACCCGATTGCTTCACGTTTTGAAGGAAGGGGGCGAGGCGGTGCTCCTGATGGAGGCATCAAAAAAGCCGCTTTCCGGATTGGAAAGCGGCTAAAAGGAAAGAAGACTTCGTAAGGAATCAGGACTGCTTTCCGGATTCCTCATCAGGCTTCACTTCGACCGCGTCCTTCACATCCGACGCGGCGGCTTCGTGCACGGTTTCGGCGGCGGCCGCTGTGGCAGCGGCAGCACCTGCGACAGCCGCTTCAGCGGTGCGGAGGATATCCGCGAAATACCCATCCATCTCAAACGGGAGGCGTTCGGAGCGGATCCGGATCCCGATCGTATCCCAGAGGATCAGAAGGAGACGCGGGATCAGCACGACAACGCCGTAGAGAATGAAGAGACGCGGGAGCCAGGAGGCAGCGGGCGCGAAAGCGGCAGCCGCGGCGGCTGAGGTTGTAGCGGCGTCCTGCAGACGGTCGAGACGCATCGCGGCCACCGTGTTCACGTCCGGCAGCGGGCCGAGATTCAGTGCCGCGGGGATCCAGCCAAAGAGGGTATTGAAGATATCGCAGACGTTATCCGGCGAATTATGCAGCCCGACGATATCCCAGCCGATCAGATAGTTGTGGCCGAGACCCCGGACGATGATGCTGGAAATCACGCCGGCCGTGAAGGCGAGGAACGCCCAGTGCAGAATGCGGGCGATGCGGAACTGGGAGAGTCTCAGAACGGTCGGAGTCCAGATTTTCAGGAACGCCTGACGGATACCGGAGGTGATGATCTTCGGGGCGAAGAGTCCATCGGAAAGTTTTGCGAGTGTCGTGCGGAGCGGGAATTCGATATGACGGCGCCGGACAATGCTTACGAGCCCCAGGATGATGAGCGCCGCGTAGAGGAAGAGGCTCCACCCGAAGATAAAGAGATAGATCGGTGAAAAGAGATTGATCTCCGCGCCGGTTGAGAGGAACCGTTCACCGAAAGCGCCGAGCAGGTAGGAACCGAGAATGAGGCAGAGCGCGACAAGCGATCGGGAGCCGTAGTTCAGCTTCATCGTGAGAAGCGTCGGGGAACGTTTCGACATCCGGGAGAAGGCGAGCGCGGCGCGCTTCTGGATGAAATCCGACGCCTTGGAGCCCGGAGTGGTTTCCCGGCTCAGCTCCGCGGTGATCTCTTCAGCCTCGGTTTTGGACCAGTACTTGCCGCCCGCATCCGAGGTTTCGATTGCCTTCACGAGACTCACCATCCTTGCTGTGTTGTAGGGATAGCGGAGTTTTTTCAGTTTGCTTTCAGAGAACAAAGCCATTCTTCGGTTGCCTCAAAAGAAATAAGGTTCCGTACGGTCCGGGCGTGAGCCTCAGACCGTATGGTCAGCAGCTCGATTTTATCAGGATTGCCCCGCGGTTCTGCCTTCTTTTAGCGGCGGAATCAATCCAGGGAAACGGGGCTCTTCCTGGCACCTCAGGTTATTTTTTCAATCCTGAACGGAAAGCCGCGAGAAGCGCTTCTGATGCGGCGCGGGGGTCCGCGGTGCCGCAGATTGCCGAAACGACCGCGATGCCGTCCGCTCCGGCCGCGGCGAGAGCCGCGGCGTTATGGATCTTCACGGAGCCGATCGCGACAACCGGGCAGGGTTTCACGGCAGCGAGAGCGGCAAACCCCGGGAGCCCGAGAGGCGCGGCTGCGTCGGGTTTCGTGGAGGTGCTTTCGATCGGACCGATACCGAGATAGTCGACCACGCCGGCCGCGGCGAGGCTGCGGCTTGCCTCAAGCTCCGCCGCGTTTGAGACCGAGAGCCCGATGATCGCTTCCGGCCCCATGAGGCGCCGAGCGTCTTCTGCCGGGAGGTCCTTCTGTCCGACATGAGCGCCGGCCGCGCCGATTGCCATCGCCACATCCACCTGATCATCTACGACGAGCGGCACGCCATAGGGCGCAAGTGCGCGGATCAGAGCTCGTCCGCAGGCCGCGAGCTCCCGCTTCTTCCAGTCCGGAGCCCGGAGCTGGATAATGCCGGCCCCTCCCTGGGCAGCAGCGACCGCGGTGGACACCATGCCGTCCGCGCCTCCGCAGAGTACGGGGTCCAGCACCAGGTAAAGCGACAGATCAGGGAGCGCCATCAGACGGCCTCTTCAAGAAAGTTTTCGGGCTGCAGCGTATAGAGCGCGTCGAGGTAAGCGTCGTGGAAGGAACCCGGGCCCCGGGAGGCGTTCCCGGCGATTTCCGCGGCCCGTTTCACGAACTGACAGCAGGCGATGGTGGCGACCAGCGGATCCTCCGCTTTCGCGGCGAAACCCGCGGTCAGCGCGGAGAGCGAGCATCCGGTGCCCACCACGAGCGTCGCCATGACGTTGCCGCCCACCGCCGCGAGCACGCGGGTACCGTCAGTCGCGTAGTCCGTTTCGCCTGACACGCAGACGATGCCGCCTGATCTTTGGGCGAGCGCCTTGGCGGCGTCGAGCGCCGAGCGGCTGGAGTCGAGTGAGTCGACGCCCTTGTACTGATGGGCAAACCCGGCGCAGGCGAGAATTTCAGAACCATTTCCCCGGATCACGGTGGGCCTGAGGTCAATCAGATCGGAAATCAGATCATCTCTCCAGGCGGTGCCGCCCGCGCCCACGGGGTCGAGTGTCCAGGGCTTTCCGGCTTCAGACATCGTCGCCGCGGCGAGCTTCATGCCCCGGCTGTTTTCTTCGGAAGGTGTTCCGACATTGCAGAGCAGAGCGTCCGCAGCGAACTGAGCGAAGGCTGCGGCTTCTTCCGGAGCCGGCACCATGGCCGGGGACATTCCGGCTGCCAGAAGCACATTGGCCGTGATTTCCTGTACGACGTCATTTGTGATGCACTGCACGAGCGGTCTCTGGGCGCGGACCCGCGAGAGGGCCGCCGCCACTGCCTTTGGGGAAATCGCCTCAATAGATGAATCCGTCATTTCGTCTCCGAAAAAAGCTTTTGGAAAGAGCATTTACTGTGTATCGCACTTTACCCCGAAAGTGGGATAGTGTCACCGGAATAAGCCGTGCTGATTCAGTGGAGTACTGGTATTCTTTTCAGAATTACATGGATACCTTTCCTTCGGGAACGACCCCCCGCGGGAAAAACGATAAGGAAAATCAAAGAATGGCTTTTCTGGTGAAAATTTCCGGAACCGATGTGTCTTTTCCGGCTGAGAAGGGCGAGCGGATTCTGGATGCCGCCGAGCGTGCTGGCTATGACATCCCTCACGCCTGTCGCAGCGGTTTCTGCGGCTCCTGCTCCGCTAACGTTGTCTCTGGCGACTTCATCACGTATGCCCCGGGCAGCAAGGAAGGCGTGCCGTCCCACGGTCCGAAGATTCTGACCTGCAGCACGGAAGCCGCGAGTGACGTGGAAATCGCCGTGCAGATCAAGAAGCTCGTGCGCAACATCCCCGTTACGGTTGCCGCGATGGACCGTGTGGCCCCCGATGTGATCCGCCTCGTGCTGAAGGCCGATTCCGGCAAGCCGATCGAATTCATCCCCGGACAGTTTGTCGACATTCTTCTGGAAAACAAGGAACGCCGCAGCTATTCGATCGCCTGCGATACGCCGGCTGAGAATGGCCTTGAGCTTCACATCCGCCACGTCCCGGGCGGTCTCTTCACGGACCGTCTCTTTGGCGTCAAGGGTGAGCCGATCCAGGTTGGCACGAAGCTTGAAATCGCCGCTCCCGCGGGCGACTTCCGCCTGCATAAGCGCACCCCGCACGATATCCTGATCCTCGTGACGGGCACGGGCTTCGCTCCAGCGAAGGCGATGATTGAAAACTTCATCAAGCTCCCGAGCGCCAAGCCTCACCAGGTTTATCTCTACTGGGGCGGCCGCCATAAGGTCGACCTCTACATGGATGAGCTCTGCCGCAAGTGGGACGCCGAGCACGAGTGGTTCCACTACTGCCCGGTGCTCAGCCGCCCGGACGAGTCCGAAGGCTGGACTGGCCGCGTGGGTCACGTGCAGGATCAGTTCCTCGCGGATCACCCGGATGCGTCCCAGTATGACGCTTACATCTGCGGTACGCCGCGTCTCGTGACGGATGCCGTGAACGCGCTGACGGCAGCCGGTCTCGATAAGGACTGCACCTACAGCGACTCCTTCACGTCGAAGAAGGATACGCTCTGATAAAAAAGAGCGGCCCGGCACTGCTGCCGGGCCTGCAGACCGAAGAAGGATCCCCATCGCGGGGATCCTTTTTTGTTACGCCGATTACTTGATGAACTTGATCTTCACGCCGCCGAGGTTCCCCTTTTTATCCATTTCAGGGGCGGTGATGAAGATCCGCTTATCCGCAATACCCGCTTCGGCAAGCGCTTTCGAGAGGTTCCTCGAGCGCCAGTCAGCGAGGTTATGCAGGTTGCTCTCGTCAGGCTGCACAGCGGTGTAAAGCTTCGCCTCCTTCTCTTCAAGCGTATGGCTTGCCTTGTCGTTGGGGAACTGGAGGGCATAGAGCGCGTCGACCGCCTTCTCACGGCTCCGTTCAGCTTCAGGAAGCGTCGACTGAACGATCTTCAGAAGGCCGCGGTACGTGTTCTGATGGAGCGCGTTGTCGTCACCCTTCACACTGACCACCGGCGTGATTTCGACCTTCATCTTGGGGTTATCTTTCAGCGCCTTCGTGATCTGGGCGAGCGTGCTCTTCTGCTGATCGGCCGTCATGTGGCCGCTGCCGGACATGTACGGGACGAAAGCCGCGGCGCTGGAGGAAGAACCGCCGAGCGCGAGGTTTCCGATCGAGGCGAGCAGATTTACAGGCGCTGCCACGACCTTGATGATCAGGTTTTCAAGCCCTGTGAGAATGAGGCTCGAGAACGAGAACTCAGGATCCGCGAGGTTGCCCGAGATCGGCAGATCAAATTCGATATTTCCCTGACCGTCCGTGAGGAGCGCGGTGGCAAGCGTCACAGGGAGGCTGGTCGAAGTGTCATTCGGAATGTAGTCGCCCCAGGCGAGCTGCTCAATCAGGATGTGGTTGTCAACATCGAGGAACGTCTTATCCTTCAGTGTGATATCCGACTTGATCGTGAGGTTGCCCTTCTGAATCGGGTAGGACACATAGTGAACGGTGTAGGGCGAGAAGAACGGCATCGAGACCGCGGAGATTGTCCCCTTGGCGGTGAGTTTCCCCTTATCCACGAAAGGCGAGCCGCTGCCTGTGACGTTGATCTTGGAAACCCCATTCACGACGCCGGTCATCGTGAGTGAGGAAGGCGTGTTTTCGCCTCCGATCGCGACCGGTTTCACTGTGGTATTGAGATCGGCGAACCGGAACTGGCCGGCAGGCTTGATCGAATTGTCGACAAAGGAGAAGCCCCCGTCGGTCACGCGGAATTCGCCGATACGGATCGGCTGCGAGGCGGAAACACCGGCCTTCTTCTTTGCTTCCTCCACCTTCTGCTTCACCACAGCCTGTACTTTCTTCGCTTCAGTGGCAGCCTTCCGCTTTCCGAGGAGCGGATCGATATCCAGGTTCCCCTTCGCGTCACGCGAGAGCATCATGCGGGGCTTTGCGATCTCAACTGCGGAGACCCGGATGGTGCCGGTAGCCGGTGCTTCGACGCCTGTTACCGTCGTGCGGTCCACGCGGCCGAACTTCGACTTGCCGCCTGAGATTTCAAAGGCGGTGGAGTTGATATTGAGGGAGGCGAGATTGGCGTGGCCGGACGCGCCGCTCTTCCAGTCGAGATTCGACGCGGAGACGGTGTCCGAAAGCGTCGACACCTTTGCGGCGTTCACAGGCGAAATCACCTGCGCCTTGCTGAGGTTCGCGCTCGCGACCTTGAGACTCATGTCGGAGTCACGCGTGAAGCTGATGGAGTTGATGTCAGCGTGGCCCGTATTGAAGTTAAGAAGGTCGACCGTGCTTTGAATGTCCCCCGCAGAAACGCTGGATCCCGTGAAGGCAAGCGCTTTCTTGATATCCAGCGCGCTCTTCTTAACGTCAAGCGTGCCGACGGCGAGTTTCACAGGAGTGCCGCCGGCGACCTGAAGCCGGGTGCCTTTGGAATTCACGTCAGCCGCTTTCACGGAGACGCCGCCGTCCTCACGGGTGGCAACGCTGAGCGACAGTGCCTGGGCGTTCACAGCGGTGGAACCGCCTGTCACCGGATCAGCCTTGAAGTCGAGCCCGGCGAGTCCAGTGGTCTGAGATGTCACACCAAGCAGTTCTTTCTTTCCGTTCCAGTTGACCGCGAGTTTCGCAGCGTTCGAATCCGTGATGGTGCTCTTGAAGTTTCCGGCCGTGAGGTCAGTCTTTTCCGCACGGACCTTGCCGCCGTCAAATGTCACGGTATCCTGTTTGCCGTTCCAGCCGACCTTTACCGTGTTTCCGGAGAGGCGGCCCGCTTTGCCGGAGAAGCTGCCGGCGTGAATTTCCGGAGTGGCGAGCGCGAGCGTCCGGGCACCGAGGCTGAGCGCCTCATCTTTGCCCTTCCAGCCAAGCGAGAAATTCTGCGCGTCGATTCCGCCGAAACCCGCGCTGAAGGAGCTCTTCGGGAGTTCCACCGCGGGTTTCGCGAGCGCGAGCTTCCCAAGGTCAAGCGATACATCACCGTCGTAGAGTGCTTTGAAGCTTTCAGCCCGGGCGTTATCCGCCTTGACGGAGAGCGGGCTCTCCCCCTTCTTCGTCAGCGCGAAATTCTTCAGATTCAGTGTGCCGCCGGCACTCACCGAGGGCTTTTCTTCCATCAGCGAATACTCGGCATCGACCTTCGCGGTCGCTCGGCTCGCGATCGTGAGACCGGCGAGTTCCGCGTAGCCTGAGATCCGGTCGAGGTTCAGGTTCTGGGTGTCAACCGAGGCCTTTCCCTTCAGAGCGCTGATATCGAGGCTGCCGTTCGTCTTCAGGCTGCCGTCGAGAATCTTCGCAGAGAGATCAAAGTTCGTGGTCTGCCCCGGGATCATCGTGACATTTTCAGCGGTGGCATTGAGAGCTGAGGCGTCGATCCGGGCGTCATGCGCCGCGTGGTCAATGAACCGGAGCGTACCGTCAGTGATGGCGGCGTTCTTCACGGTCCAGGCGAAAGCGGGCGTGGTGTCCTCAGGCTTCTTTTCATCCGCCTTTGCGTCATCCGTCTTGGGCGGCTCCGCTTTATCTGACGTTCCCGCTACCTTCGCCCAGGCGATTGATCCGTCAGCAAGCCGCTCAAGCGCGATCGTGGGGCTTTCAAGCGTGATGCCGTTTACGGTTGCCGTGCGGCCGATCACATCGACCGATCCCTGATCGATCTTGAGGCTCTTGAAGGCAATCGCGTTCGTCTTGGCTTCAGAACCCCGCATAGCGGCTGCGAAGTCATCCGCGTTTCCCGTGAAGTCGACGAGGATCGTGTTCTTTCCTCCATCCACGCCCTGGGCAAACGTAATGTCGGCATTCAGTTTCAGAGTGCCGGAGGTGACATCCATATCCAGCGGCAGCATGGCACCGAGGTGCGGCAGATCGTAGCCGTCGAGCGCGAGATGCACCCGGGTCGCCTTCGTGTTCTTGAAGGGAAGAGATTCGCCATGCAGCTCAAACGGCGTCCCATTGTCTTTCAGCGTGAGTTCGGGCTTCACGTAGATATCGCGGTCCGTGCCGATAGACCCGATGAAGGGAAGACCGAGATTGATTTCAGTCAGTTTCTCATCCACGTGATGCGACGGAACCACGATGTGGAAGTCTGAATTCGTGAGAGAAATATTGTTGAGACTGAAGCGGAAGGGTTCCTTGCTTTTTTCTTCCGTCGGCGGGAAGCGGCGGTTGATGTTATCGATGATGTCCTGGAAATTCGTCTTTCCGTTTTCATCAATCGAGAGCAGCCCGCTCACGTGATCAACCTTCAGCTCATCGAGCACGACGCCGAAGCGCGTGAGTGAAGAGAAGCCCGCCATATTCGTGTAGAGACTTCCGATTGAGACGGGCTGATCCGAGGCGTCACGCCCCGCCATCTCCACTCCCTTAGCCGAGAGCTCCAGAGTCCACGGGTTGAACTTCACTTCCTGGATCGAAACCTTGCGCCCAAGAATGTCGGACACCGGACTAGAAGCCGCCCATTTGAGTCCCGCGGGAACACCCCAGAAACCGATCGCAGAATAAACGCCGCAGGCCGCGGCGACGCCGATTGCAACCTTGGAAAGACGGTTGAGCTTCATCATTTGATCCTTCTTTTTTCTGTCGGCGCGCAGGCTCGTGACAGCGCGTGGGTCAGAACTCTCCAACTATGACTGAGATCAGTCTAATAGATTTAAACCAAAATAACCCATTCTGAGAGCAGAAAAGAAAGAAATAGAAGGAGATAAAGAGTGAAGAGTCAGTTCGTGTGAGTAGGCAAAAAGTCTTTCCGGTGCTCTTATCCAGGTACTGGATCACACCATGAAAAAAGCCCTGCATCCTGTCAGACGAGGGCTTTTTCGAGTATTAACCGAAAATAAGAAGTACTTAAATAGCGTACGAAGTAACGATATGTGAGGAAATGATTTCCGTGTCAGATTTCGCGTTTGCCGTTCCGAAGCGCCTCGTGGAAACTGAAGAATTTATAGAGGCAGATATGGAAGGTGAAGTCCGCGGCGAGCGTGAGGAGACCGAGCGGTCCCAGCACAAGAGGGCAGGGGTTGGCGGCGGGACGGAGCGCGAGATAGATGAGAAGCACCGCGGCCAGCGCCACGTTCGCGGTCATCAGAACGAGCAGCGTGCGGATGATCAGGCGGTTTGCCTGGCGGGCGACCGCGATCACCATGTAGAGAAGATAAAGCAGCCAGACCGCGACTCCCTCAATGCCGCCGGCCGTAGCCGGGAAGCGGAAGAAGCAGGCGATCAGGGACGCGGCAAAGGCGGCCGAGAAAAGGGTAAGAATCAGTTTGTAGGAGAGTGTCATCGGGGGGTTCTGAGTTTTCATGAGTTTTCCCGCGGCGAAGGCCGCGATGGTTCGATGGCAGAAAGAAGACCGGAAGAAGGCGGCCGGGACGGGAGAGCGCCATCCGGCCCCTCTATTGGGGGGCTTCCAGAGGAACGGGCATTATATCAATGCGTTACTTTTTTTATGAGCCGGGCATAAAGCGGTCTTTCGGCCGCGCTCAGGGAAGGAGCCGGATGATGTCCTCAGGAGACGAGGCCGTAAAGTCCGGAGCCCAGAGTGACGTGTCCGCGTCCTTCGGGCGATAACCCCAGAGGGCGAGGAGAGTGGATGTGCCGGCCGCTTTGCCGGCCTCGATATCCCGTCTGTCGTCCCCGGTGTAGAGCGTCTGCTCAGGCTTCAGGGCGAGTTCCTTCAGGGCGCGGAGGATCCCGTCAGGGGCCGGTTTCAGAGGAACGCCGGGGCGGGAGCCGACGACGATCGCGCAGCGCGCCATGGCGGGGGTGGAAGCGGCAATCGCTTCGGCGAATTCCTGCGGCTTATTGGTGACAATGCCCCAGACAAGCCCTTTGCGGTCGATCGCGGCAAGGAGCTCCGTGACACCTGGAAAGAGAGTTGGCTTCCGGCAGCGTGCCTCGTAAGCCGTGAAGAATGATTCCCGGAGCGACGGGTAGCGGGGATTCTCAGGCGTCACACCGAAACCGACGCGAAGGAGAGCCGCGGATCCTTCTGATGCCGCTTCGCGGAAATCCGCGGCAGGGAGAGGAGGAAATCCGAAGGAAGCGCGGACATCATTCACGGCTCCGGCAAGCCCCGCGGCGGAATCTACCAGTGTTCCGTCCATATCAAAGAGGAAAGAGGTGAGGGATTTCTGAGACACGGCAGGCTCCACAGAAAAGACACAAAAAATAAACCTCGCCCGGAAACCGGACGAGGTTCAGCTCTTTAGTCCGAAGACTTAAGAGTCAGCTTTCAATTACTTGGCGACACGGGTACCGGTCACTTCGATGACGGCACGACGGTTCGGCTGCAGGCACTTGATCAGCTGCTTGAAGTTCTTGATCTTGCCCTTCTTGGAAGGATTCGGGCAGTTCACGACCGGGTCAGCCTTGCCCTTACCGGTGGCGGTAATGACGTTGGCGTTGACGCCCTTGTTGACCAGGTAGGTCTTGACGGCGTCAGCACGGCGCTGGGACAGCTTCATGTTGTAAGCGTCCTTACCGATGCGGTCGGTGTAGCCGGTGGAGGTGACGACCTCGAGATCAACGCCAGCCATACGGGAGACGAGATCATCCAGGGTCTTGCGGCCTTCGGCCTTCAGCGTGGCCTTGTCGAAGTCGAACAGGGTGTCAGCGGAGAGGGTCACCTTCTCCTTGGTCGGAGCAACAGCGACAGGGGCCGGAGCGGGAGCCGGGGCCGGAGCCGGGGCAGCAGCAGGAGCCGGAGCAGCCGGAGCCGTGCAGGCGGCCTTGCTCAGGATTTCCTTATCACACTGGCAGCCAGCACCGTTGTAGCCCAGGGCTTCGGCCAGAGCCGGAGTCCAGAAGCCAGTGCGCCAGCAAAGGCCGAACGGATCCATCACAACCTTGCCATCGCTGGAGGTGACATAGGGATTGACCGGTTCAGCAGCCATGGCGGAGCCAGAAGCGGCGAGCATGACGGCAGCAAGCAGGCCACCAATCTTCGCGGAAGTGTTCATTTTTTCCTCTTTCCTTTTTTTTGATCTCCCTTACGGAAGACCATTATCTAATGCAGTACGCAGGGTTTCGCCCCCTCTGCTGATAACTGCGTGCACGCTGTGCAAGTATAAGCGCCTTCTATGAAAAAAGGTGTACCGCACAGGCTACAACTTAACACTTATTCTGCCACGTGTGAGCGATGTCGAGTGCTTTCGTACGGGACATCCCCCTAAAGGACTCGGCTTTTTGTTGTTTTTTTACAACAAGCTGACCGTTGATCCAGACGTGGGTGATACTTTCCCTACCTGCACTGTAAAGCAACTGAGCCGCAGGTTCAAGTACCGGAATACTGGTAATTTCCTCGAGGAGACAGCTGAAGAGATCGGCGGATTTTCCTGCTTCCAGAGAGCCGATTTCCCGGTCCCATCCCAAGGCTTTGGCGCCTCCCATGGTCGCGGCGTACAGCATTTTGTGTACCGGGGCCGCCGTGGGGTCTTTGGCAACAGCTTTGGCGAGGAGGGCGGCGAGACGTGTCTCACCAAGCATATCGAGTTTGTCGTTGCTCGCCACTCCGTCAGTGCCGATGCCGAGATTGATTCCGGCATCCATGATTTTAGCAACAGGAGCAAAACCGCTTGCCAGTTTGAGGTTGGAGCTTGGGCAGTGGCAGACGCTCGACCCCGCTTTCGCGAGTGTATCGATATCGCTGTCAGAAAGATGCACGGAGTGAACTGAGATCAGGCGCTCATTCACGATTCCGAGTTTTTTCAGCCGCTCAATAGGACGCATCCCATACTGCTTCAGGGAGTTGCTCACTTCGCTCTCGGTTTCCTGCACATGAATATGGATCGGGAGGTTATTCCGTTCACTCAGGGCGGCGAGCTTCTTCATCGCGTCGTCAGACACGGTATAAGGCGCATGCGGACTCACCGTGACATGCACCATCGGGTCACCCCGGAAGTGCTCAATCACTTCCCCCGCCTTCTTCAGATATTCGTCGTCAGTTTTCGCCCAGGCGGAGGGGAAACCGATAAGGAACGCGGAGACCGCGCACTTCATGCCGCTCTCGCGAAGCCCCGCCGCGGCGTCCACCGGGAAGAAGTAATGGTCGTTCGTGCAGGTGACGCCGCTCTGCACCATTTCCTCTCCGGCGAGGCGGCTGCCTTCGTACACGAATTCCGGGCTCATCAGGCGGCCTTCAAGCGGCCACACCTTTTTCTGCAGCCAGTCCATCAGACTAAGGTCAGGGCCGACGCCGCGAAGCAGATTCATGGCGGCGTGCGAATGCAGGTTAACGAAACCCGGCATCACGATTTCGCCTGGCAGCTCCACGACTTCCTTCGCCTCAAACTGAGAGGCTTCGGATTCAGGAACGATTGCCGCGATCTTTCCATCCGCGATCGCGATCACGTGCTTTGTAAGCACAACGCCTTCGGGGACAATCGGGATGATCCAGGTCGGCTTCAGAAGAGTATTCACCTGCATGCTGTCATTACCTCGCAATCCATTTTTCCGGTGCTCTGAATCATAGCGGATTGAAGGGGGACAAAAAATTCCCGGGGGAGGAGAGTCCTCACCCGGGAATGTCGGCCTGAGGGATCATGCCCTCAGACACTCACCGCGATCAGGCGGCGGGAAGCTTCGCGAGCTGCTCCGTGTTGTTCTGAAGCGCTTTCTGGAAGTCGGCGAGACGCGCCTTCTCCTGATTGACGATCGCTTCCGGAGCCTTGGAGACGAAGCGCTCGTTGCCGAGCTTTGCCTCGCACTTGCGGACTTCGTTCTGAAGACGCTCGATTTCCTTCTCGAGTCGGGCGCGCTCAGCTGCCACATCGATCTTCACGACGAGCATCAGGCGCCAGTCGTCAACGATTGAGACCGGAGCGATAGCGCCCTGATTCAGCGTATCGATGTTGTCCACGAGATCCACAGACTCAAGACGGGCAAGACCCTGCAGGAACGGAGCGACAGCGGCCGCGATCTCCTTCGGGCCCTGGATCGCGAGCGGCACCTTCTGAGAGGGCGGCAGCATCATCTGGCTGCGGAGCGAACGCACGGCTTCAATCATCTTCTTCGTCACAGCCACGGCGCGGTCAGCGTCGTCGCTGCGGGCAAAGTCTTCAGCCTTCGGGTACGGAGCGACCATGATGGAAGCTTCATCCTCAGCCTTGCGGCTGCCGGTGATGAGCGACACCTTCTGCCAGAGCTCTTCCGTGATGAACGGAATGATCGGGTGGGCGAGACGCAGCGTCGCCTCAAGCACGGAGGCGAGCGTGTGGCGCGTGGCGCGCTGCTCAGCCTCGGTGCCGTTGTTCAGACGGACCTTGGCGGCCTCGAGGTACCAGTCGCAGAACTCATCCCAGATGAAGGAGTAGATCGCGTTCGCGGCGAGGTCGAGACGATAGGTCTCAAAGCCCTTCGTCACGGCTTCGATCGTGCGCGAGAGTTCGGTGATGATCCACTGATCAATATAGTTGAGCGACATTTCGCCGCCCTGGAAGCCGCAGTCCTTGCCTTCAACGTTCATCAGCACGAAGCGGGTGGCGTTCCAGAGCTTGTTGCAGAAGTTCCGGTAACCTTCGCAGCGCTTTGTGTCGAAGTTCACATTCTGGCCGAGGGTCGCGTAGGCGGCCATCGTGAAGCGGAGCGCGTCAGCGCCGTAGGCCTGCAGGCCTTCGGGGAACTGCTTGCGGAGCTTCGCCGCGATCTTCGGAGCCTTTTCAGGACGGCGCAGACCCATCGTGTTCTTCTTGATGAGGCCTTCGATATCGATACCCTGAATCAGGTCGAGCGGGTCAATCGTGTTGCCTTCGCTCTTGCTCATCTTGTGGCCTTCGGCGTCACGCACGAGACCGTGCATGTACACGTCATGGAACGGCACGCGGCCCGTGAAGTGCTTCGTCATCATCACCATGCGGGCGACCCAGAAGAAGATGATGTCGTAGCCGGTCACAAGAACGGAGGAGGGGAGGTAGAGATCGTAAGCGATCTTGTCGTCACCCTGCGGGTCAGGCCAGCCAAGGGTGGAGAACGGCACCATGGCGGACGAGAACCAGGTATCGAGCACGTCGGTGTCCTGGCGCAGCTTCACGCCTTCACCCGCCTGCTTCTGAGCCTCGGCTTCGGTCTCGGCGACGTAGCAGTTGCCCGCTTCGTCATACCAGGCCGGAATCTGATGGCCCCAGAGGAGCTGGCGCGAGAGGCACCAGTCCTGGATGTTCGTGAGCCAGTGGCGGTACACGCCCTGCCACTGTTCCGGGAAGATGTTCACATCGCCCGATTCCATCGCTTCAAGACCGATATCGGCGAGGCTCTTGCCCGGATGGGTGGAGCCTTCGCCCGCGGGCTTGCTCATCGCCATGTACCACTGCTCGGAAAGCATCGGCTCAACGATTTCACCGGTACGCGGAACGCGCGGCACCATGTGGCGGATCGCCTTCGTGCCGACGAGAAGGCCCTGCTCCTCGAGGTCCTTCAGCACGGCCTTGCGGGCTTCGTAGCGGTCCATGCCGACATACTTCGCCGGCGCGTTTTCATTGATCTTCGCGTCCTTCGTGAGAATCGAGATGCAGCGCAGATTGTGACGGCGGCCGACTTCAAAGTCGTTGAAGTCGTGGGCCGGGGTGATCTTCACGCAGCCGGAACCGAATTCGCGGTCCACGTAGGAGTCAGCGATAACCGGAATCTCACGGTCGCAGAGCGGCAGATGAACCGTGTGGCCGACGAGATCCTTGTAGCGTTCGTCTTCCGGGTTCACGGCGATCGCCTCGTCGCCGAACAGCGTCTCAGGACGGGTCGTCGCGACGATGACGTCCTTTCCGCCATCGGCTGCCGGGTAGCGAATTTCCCAGAGATGTCCGTCTTCCTCTTCAGGCTCCACTTCGACGTCGGACACCGCGGACTGCAGCTTCGGATCCCAGTTCACGAGACGCGTGCCCTTGTAGATCAGGCCTTCGCGGTAAAGCTGGACGAAAGTCTTCCGCACAACGCGCGAAAGCTTCTCATCCATCGTGAAGTAAGTGCGCTCCCAATCCACGGAGTCGCCGAGGCGGCGCATCTGCTTCAGAATCGTGCCTCCGGAGAATTCCTTCCACTCGAGCACTTTCTGCATGAACTCTTCGCGGGTGAGGGAGTGGGGATCGATTCCCTGTTTTTCAAGCTGGCGCTCGACCACGATCTGAGCCGAAATGCCGGCGTGATCGGTGCCCGGGAGCCAGAGCGTGTTGTAGCCCGCCATGCGGTGATAGCGGGTGAGCGAATCCATGACGGTCTGATTGAACGCATGCCCCATGTGCAGGATGCCCGTAATGTTGGGCGGCGGGAGCTGGATCGAGAAGCTTGGCTTGTTCTGATCGAGTCCGGCGCGGAAGTAGCCGCGCTTTTCCCATTCCGGGTACCAGTGCGCTTCAATGGAAGCGGGTTCGAAGCTCTTGGCGAGCTCTGTCATCAGAGGAGTAGTCATTTCAAAGGAGCCTTGACATACGAATACATAAAGTAACCCGCTATTTTCTCATGTTTCAGGCAGAGATAACAGAGGGACTGTGGTGTTTCGGGGCCGATCCGGAGTGAATCGGCGGAATAGTGTGAGACGGGGCTCCCGGGTGAGGATGGGGAGCCGGCCGTCATCCAGCCGGCGGAAGGCCGGCTGTTACCTTCTCATTCTCAGAAAACGGGAGGTTTCGTGCTCGACCGCGTCGCGCACGATGAGATCAATCTTCGACAGCACTTCAGCGCGGATCCGGTCCGCCGCGGCATCGGCCGCAGACCGGGCCGCGGCGTCGATCACGGTGCTGAGCCGGTCCGAAATGGCGCGTTCCAGAATCGGCTGCAGATAGGAGACCAGTTCCTGCGACGGATCACGCTGGGGCGCTGCCGGCTGAACCGGAACAGGGTCCGGCTGGTGGGGCGGCACATAGGACGGGGTCTTGAAGGACGACACGCCGAAGGGGGACGGTTCAGCGGCCGGTGCGCTCTGCGGGTTCGAAAACACAGGTTCCTCGCGGGGAGCCTGAGCCGCAGGATGCGCGGGAGCTGCCGGCTTCTGGGGCTCACGCATCAGCTCATCAAAGCCGCCGTCACCCGAAAAAACCGGTACTCCGGGCGGGAAACTGGTGCTCGGAGCGGGACTCTGAGGCTCTGTCCTGCCGAAATTCGGAGTATTGAAGGACGGGGCCGGGGAGCCGTTATTCTGCATGGTGACACCTTCTTGTCGGGGAGCTGCTGCCGGGGTTTCTGTCTGCGGGGCAGCGGCGGGAGCGATTCTCTGATAAAGCTCGGAGATTCCGGCCAGATCAATCGGAGCGGAAAGACTGCTGAGCTTTCCCCAGTTGAGGGGCAGAGGATGGGCGAGAACCGGAGTGTGGATGGGGTTTGAATTTTGAACCGTCATGGTGTTCAGCGCCTTCCCTGGTCGTAAGCCTTCAGAGGATACTTGTGATGAAGATAGATTCTATAGCGGTTGCGGGCCGCTTCGGTTTCTTCCGGGATGGAGGAGACGATATCCACCACACGGTCAAACCGCTGGAAGAGATTCTCGTAGTCAGGCGGCGTTCCCTCATCGAGAAGCAGCAGCACATCGGAATCCGGAAGAGCCGTCGGATCAGGGGAAAGAATCACGCGGGCCGACTCCGCGTCGAGCCCCCCTGCGAAGGCGTGCGGAATAAAGGACATGTCCTCAAACGCCCAGAGACGGCGGTTGAAGTCATCGAGCCGCATCCGGTCTGAACTCCATACAGCGACTGACAGTCCCATTCCCCAGACCTTATTCACGAAACGGCAGGCGTAGAAGAGTCGGTTGCCGACATTGAAGTGGAAATCTATCTGTTTCATATTCAGCCATATAGAGCGTTTGGGCCGGAATCCGGGCTTTGGAGCGGTGATAAATCTTTGCCTTGAGGGCCTCTCCTGTCCATAATGTTAACTATATGTGTTTTCCTTCAGTGGAGGCGTTACATGGATTCCGTCGTTCCGAAGATTCGTCTTTCCCGCTCAACGAACAATCTCGAAAAGCTCATCAATTTCTATTGCAATGGGCTCGGGTTCGAGGTTCTCGACCGCTATGAGGCCCAGGTTGGCTGGGACGGCGTGATCTGCGGGCACAAGGACTGGCCCTACCAGTTCGAGTTTTCGCAGAAGCGGGGCGAGGATGAAGTGCCGCGCGCTCCGACTCCCAATCACTTTATTGTGCTTTCCATTCCGGAGCACGAAGTCTGGAAGAAGACGCTCGGGCAGCTTTTCGATGCCGGCTTCCAGCAGGTGACGAATCCGCAGCTGTACGCTGACGGTGACTCAGCCGCTTTTGAGGATCCCGATGGCTATCGCGTGATCGTCCGCAACGGAACCTGGAAGAAGTAATTTGCGGAAACACGGGAATGCGGCCGTTCGCTGATGACAGGTTTGCATTTTCCGGCAATTTCTGTAAAATACTGAATCTCACGGGGAAGTAGCTCAGCTGGGAGAGCGCAGCGTTCGCATCGCTGAGGTCGGGAGTTCGATCCTCCTCTTCTCCACCAAATCTAAGTCCCAGACTGTCTTATGACGTCTGGGATTTCTTTTATCTTCAATCACTTAGCTTCAAACAAGCTCCAAAGCAGTCCAAGGAATTCCCGCTGAATCCACGCTTTTAGTATGGAAAATATAATGGGAAAGGAGTTAGGTCATCTTCTTTCCATACTAAATGCCAAAAATCGCAAAGGAATTAACGGCCGTGGCCGTTAAGGCTCTCCCCGACGGGACGCATTCTCTCGGTGGAGTCAAGGGGCTGTATCTCAGGAAGCGGCACGGCATAGGCTGGTACATCCTCCGCTACAAGATCGCAGGGGCGAGCCATGACTTGGGACTAGGTGCTTACCCTCGGATGTCCCTTGCCTTGGCGCGGAAGCTGGCCCGGGAAGCCCGGGACAAGATCGAGCAGGGCGTCGACCCGATTGCCGAGAAGAAGGCGAAGACCGCGGCGGCCATAGCGGAACGCGAGGCGAAGGAACGCGCCTTGAACCCTGTCACCTTCAAGCAGGTCGCCGAAGAGTGGATGGCGGAGCAAATTCAGCAGGGCCAGTGGGCCCGGAACCAACGCCGTGAAGCAAGCACCCGACAGGTGCTCGAAAAGCACGTCTACCCTTCCTTCGGCAACACGGACATCGAAGCCATCACGCCCGAGGATGTCCGGGCATGCCTCGCGCCTATCTGGAAGACCATACCTCGCACGGCCGACAAGGCGAAGACCTACATCAAGCAGATTTTCCGGTGGGCCATCGCGCTCCATAAACGCAAGAATCAGGTCAACCCCGCCTCTATGGACGGCGCCCTCGGCGTCCTGATGGAGTCGTACAAGCTCGGCCGGAAAGAGCGCCAGAACTACTCCGCCTGCTCCGTCGAGGAACTTCCGAGGCTGATGGCGGAGCTTGACGCCCTCGCCCCGTCGACTTCCGCGCGAGCACTTCAGTTTTCCTTTCTTACGGCAACGCGCTCCAAGGCCGTTCGGCTCGCCGAGTGGAAGCAATTTAATTTAGAGGAGCGAGTCTGGCGGGTGCCGTTGGACAACGACAAGATGAAGAGCCCGAACCGGGACCGCACGATTTTCTTGTCCTCCCGGGCCGTCGCCCTGCTTGAATCGCTGCCCCACTTGTCGGGGTCCGACTTGGTCTTCCCCAGCAACCGGGGCACCGCCCTCGGGGACGCAGCCCTCGGCGCGATCCTGAAGCGCCTGCACCTGAAGCGGAAGGCCGAGGACGGAATCGGTTGGATAGACCCCGTGAAGTCACAGAAGATGGGCTCGCCGCAGCGGATTACGCAGCACGGGACCGCCCGGGCCACCTTCCGGACATGGGCCAAGGACGACGCCCTAGGGAACAACAGGCGCTTTGATCAGGAGGCCGTAGAGCTCTGCCTGCTGCACTCGAAGGACGACGCCTACCACGGCGCCTACGACCGGGCCCCTCTTGAAAACGAACGCCGGGCGATCGTGGAGGCTTGGGGTGAGTATTGTTATTCCTACTTGGATAAGCTCCGTGCTCATACACAGCACTGACAGTTTTTTCAGATCTCTGAGAAAAAGGAAAAAAACCACCAAAACCCCCACTGGAGGAATGATTACTGCCTTTTTTGTCTGACCATCGCGGTCGGTCCCCGAAACCAAAGAGGAAACAAATTTTCTTTTCAAGGTTCCCAGCAATTTCCGGCTTGGGGTATAAAGACGTAGTAAGACCTTGTTGGACAGTCACCGAGGGCATTGGGCAAGCAAATGCCCCGCTGCAGGGGGTGGGTTTTGGGAACGGCAAAATACCTGTCGGAAGAAGACACTAAAGCTAGGTACATCACCCCCGCGTTGACCGGAAAGGGCTGGAAGGCCGAGGATATGCTGTTCGAGTACAGCCTGCGCGCGGACCGCATGCAGATCGTCCCCGGCACCAACGAGGCTAAGAGCATCCCTCCCGACGATTCCCGGAACCGTCCCGACTACATTCTCCTGCACGGCAACAACCGACCTATTGCTGTGATCGAAGCGAAGCGCTTCGGCAAGTCGGCGCAGGACGGTATAGATCAGGCCGCACGGTACGCTGCAACGCTTGACGTACCCTTCGCCTTCGCTTCGGCCGGAGAAGAGTTCATCAAAGCCACGCTCTACCCGACTTACAGCGTCGAGCACCTGAGGCTTGATGAGTTCCCCTCGCCTGAAGAACTGTGGGGTGAGTGGTGCGACGCCCGCGGAATTCCCAATAACGGCGACGCTCGGCGCCGAGAGGAGAATTCCCTCTATTACACGTCGACCGACGGCCGAAAGCCCCGCTACTACCAGATGGTGGCGATTAACCGCACGGTCGACGCCGTGCTGTCAGGAAAACGACGGCGCGTGCTCCTTGTCATGGCGACCGGGACCGGCAAGACCTTTGTTTCCTTCCAGATCATCTGGCGGCTGCTGAAGGCCAAGGCTGTGCGGCGGGTGCTGTACCTCGCCGACCGCAACCAGCTTATCGATCAGGCGATCGACAAGACCTTCACGCCCTTCGGGAATACCGTTCGGAAAATCACCCGAGGCACGATCGATACCGGCGCCGCAGTCTACATGGGGCTGTACCAGCAGCTGAAGAAAAGCAATCGCGGCATCGAAGAGGAGGACAAGGCTGCCGATTCCACGCTCGACGTCTTCAAGCAGGTCCCCCGCAACTTCTTCGACCTCGTCGTCGTTGACGAGTGCCACAGGGGCAGCGCCCGCGAGGAAAGCTCTTGGCGGGAAATCCTCGAATACTTCAGCAGCGCAGTGCAAATCGGCCTTACAGCAACCCCGAACAAGAAGGACGGCGCCGACAACGCAGCCTACTTCGGGGACCCCATCTACACCTACACCTTGAAGCAGGGCATCGAGGACGGATTCCTCGCCCCGTACAAGGTAGTGAACATTGTCTTCGACAAGGACAAGACCGGTTGGACCCCCCGCGAGGGCGAGCTTGACGACAACGGGCAACCGATTCCGCAGCGCACGTACACCCTTTCCGACTTCGGCACCCGAATCGAAATCCGGAACCGCACGCACGCGGTCGCTGAAACCGTCACGAAGTACCTTGAGCACATCGGGCGGATGTCCCGGACCATCATCTTTTGCACGACGCAGCACCATGCTGGAGTCATGCTCGAGGAAATGCGCTCGCTCAACAGCGACATGATGACCGCTAATCCGCTCTGGGCTGTCCGGATGACGGCAAACGATGAAGAGGGCGTGAAGCAACTGAAGAATTTCACCTCCCCCAAAAAGGACTACCCCGTCGTAGCCACCACGAGCAAGCTGCTGACGACCGGCGTGGACGCGACGACGGTCAAGCTCATCGTGCTCGACGCTCCGATCCGGTCGATGACGGAGTTCAAGCAGATCATCGGGCGCGGCACCCGCCTCGACCGGACCCACGGGAAGACCTTTTTCACGATTCTCGACTTCCGGGGAGTGACCGCCCTATTCAACGATGCCGACTTTGACGGGCCGGTGGAATCAACAGACTGGAACCCCGATCAGGCGGACCCGCCTGCGAGCGAGGGCGACAAGAACAAGAAGCCCCACCCGCACCTTGAGCCTCCGGAACCGAAGATGCCGCCTTCAGACGACGCGCATCAGATTTACGAAGTGCATGACGTCGATATCCGGGTGGATTCGCAGCAGGTCCAGTATCTGGACGGGAACGGCAAGCTCATCACGGAAAAGCTGATCGACTACACGCGGCGCAACTTGCTGCAGCTCTTCGATACGAAGGACAAGTTCCTAGAAGTCTGGAACGGCGCCGAGGAGAAAAAGGAAATCGACAGGGTGCTGCTTGAAAATGGCATTTTCCTCGACGAGCTACGCAAGAACCTCCATATGCCCGACGCGGATGAGTTCGACATCATCTGCTACCTCGCATATGGGGAAAAGCACATTTTCCCGCGCAGCCTCAGGGCGAAGCGGGTGCAGGACGGGACGCTGCTCGACCAGTACCAAGGCGCCGCCAAGAAGATCATGGAGAAACTCCTCGACCTGTACGCACGGCAGGGGGTTTCCCAGATCGAGAGCGTCGAGGTACTTAAGAACCCCGTTTTCAGCGACGACGGAGGAATCGTGAAAATCTTCCGGGCCTTCGGCGGACGGAACGGATACCTCCAGTCAGTCAAGCGGCTGGTCCGCAGCATCTACGCACCGAATTAAAGACATTCTTTAGGAGCAGGCATGGCAACGAATCTTGGGCTTGGGAGTTTCGTCAAAAGAGTTCAGAACATCATGCGGCAGGACGCGGGCGTCAGCGGCGACGCCCAGCGCATCGAGCAGCTGACGTGGATGCTTTTCCTCAAGGCCTATGACGACCGCGAGCAGGAGTGGGAAGCCCTTGACCCGACCTACCAGTCCATCATCCCGGAGCAGTTTCGTTGGCATAACTGGGCCCTGACGGGAGTCACCGAAGACGGCAGAATCGGCGACGAGCTGCGGAACTTCATCGACAACGAGCTTTTTCCGGCCCTTCAGTCCCTGCCGATCACCCCGGAAACCCCGCGCCGCAAGAGCGTGGTGCGGGACGTCTTTCAGGAAGTCCACAACTACATGAAGGACGGCTCCCTCATCTTTGAGGTTGCGAAGACCCTGAATGAAATCGACTTCACGGACCCCGTGCAGACGAAGAACTTCGGGAATGTCTACGAAGCCATCCTGCATGACCTGCAGAGCGCCGGCAACGCCGGTGAGTACTACACGCCCAGAATCCTGACGAACTTCATGGCGGAGCACGTCGACTTGAAGCTCGGGGACCGGGTGGCCGATCTAGCGTGCGGCACCGCCGGCTTCCTTGTTTCGGCAATGAACGTACTGCGCCGGCAGGCGAAGACCAACGAGGACCGTGACCAGATCGACAACCGGACGATTTACGGCGTCGAAAAGAAGCCGCTGCCCTATCTGCTCGCCTGCACGAACTTGATCCTCGAAGGCATCGTCAACCCGAACATCGACCACAGGAATTCGCTCATCAACGACCTCGACAACAGCCCCTTCGAACAGAAGGAACTCGCGGATGTCATCCTCATGAATCCGCCATATGGCGGGACCGAAAAGACGACCATCCAGAACAATTTCCCCGCCGACCTGAAGAGCTCCGAAACCGCCGACCTGTTTCTCGTGCTGATGATGGAACGGCTCAAGCCGAACGGACGGGCGGCCGTGATTGTCCCCGACGGGCTGCTGTTCGGCACGGGCAACAAGACCGAGATCAAAAAGAAGCTCCTGCGGGAATTCAACCTGCACACCGTCGTACGGCTGCCCGAAGGCATCTTCGCCCCCTATACCTCGATCCGGACGAACGTCCTGTTTTTCGACCGTACGCACTCGACGGAGCAGACGTGGTTCTACCGCGTCGATACACCTGAGGGGGTCGAGCGGTTCTCGAAGACCCGCCCCGCGACCAAGGAAAGCCTTAAAGGGCTTGAAGCGTGGTGGGTCGACCGGAAACCACTCACGAAGGACGGCGCCGACAAGGCGCGCCTCTACACCGCGAAGGAGATCGAAGCAAACGGCTTCAGTCTCGACCTCTGCGGCTATGCGAAGCCCGAAGAAGACACTCGGACCCCCGAAGAAATCCTCGACGACTACTGCGAAGAGTGGAAAAAGTGTCAGGCCGAGGCGGACGCTGCATTTGCCGAAATCCGAAAGGTGCTCGCGCAGGAGGGCAACTGATGAATATCGAAGCCGTAAAAAGCGCCCTTATCAGCCTCGCGATTCGAGGCAAGCTGGTGCCGCAGCGCGATGACGAGCCTGCGGTCGAGCAGATCGGCGACGTGCCGAAGGAGGCACCGTTCGAGATACCGGCGAAGTGGAAGTGGGTAAAGATCAAAAACGTTTTTCATCTGCAGGCCGGCAAATTCATTCAAGCTAAAGATATAGCCTCGGAACCGTTTGCAAAAAGCTTTCCTTGCTACGGCGGAAATGGGCTACGAGGATTCGTAAAACAAAACAACCGAGAAGGGACATTTCCACTTATTGGGCGGCAAGGAGCCCTGTGTGGAAATGTAAATATGGCTTCTGGCAAGTTTTATGCCACAGAGCACGCTGTTGTCGTGGACGTTAAAGAATTCGGGGATCCGTACTGCGTCGGCTTTTTCCTGAGGGCGATGAACCTCAATCAATACGCCACGGCTACAGCGCAGCCCGGCCTATCAGTCAAAAAAATAGTGGAGTTGTATTTTCCCCTCCCGCCTCTCGCCGAGCAGCGTCGCATCGTCGCGAAGCTCGACGAGCTTCTGGAGCCCTTGACGCGCGTGCAGGAGCGCCTCGGCACCCTGACGCACGACTTCCCGGAGAAGTTCAAGGCTGCGGTGCTGCAGAAGGCCATACAGGGCAAGCTGGTGCCGCAGCGCGCGGACGAGCCCGCGGTCGAGCAGATCGGCGCGGCGCCGAAAGCGGCGCCGTTCGAGATCCCGGCGAAGTGGAAGTGGGCGAAGATTTCTTCGACTTGCAGTTCTCTCGTTTACGGGACGGCGAAAAAATCCCAAGCAACGGGAGCGGTCCCTGTCATACGCATGGGAAACCTGCAAGACGGGAAAATTGATTGGGGTGACTTGGTTTATTCCAGCGACGCACCCGACATCAAAAAATTCATGCTACATCGAGGAGATGTTCTGTTTAACAGGACTAACAGCCGTGAGCTTGTCGGGAAAACTTCTATTTACGACAGCGATAGGCCAGCCATTTTTGCTGGGTACCTGATCAGGTTGAACTACGACAAAAATTTGATTACGGGAAGTTTTCTCAATTTCGTCATGAATTCCACTTTGGCGAAAGATTATTGCGCTGCGGTCCGTTCCAATGGTGTTGGACAAGCAAATATAAGTGCAAAAAAAATCGGAAATTTCTTCTTTCCCCTCCCGCCCCTCGCCGAGCAGCGGCGCATCGTCGCGAAGGTGGAGCAGCTGTTTTCTCAGGTTGACGAGCTGACCGCTCGCCTGTCTTCTTAAACCGACCGAAAAGGAGGCCTATGGCAACGTACCTTCTGGATAGCTTCTGCAGGAAGATCCCCGACGACATCTTGCGCCAAGTCCTCGCCGCATACGACGCCAACGACGCCAACTTGGCAACCCTGCGTTCTGCCGGTACATGTATGACCGAATGGAATCGGTTGAGGTCCGAGCATCCGGAGCTAAAAAATCTACAGGCCGCCTTTCATGAAATCAATGGTTTTCGAGAAGAAGCCGGAGAAGCTGCCTTGCAAGCCTCGATCATCGGCCCGCGACCAGACTGGCTCCCCGTTGACCGCGTCGCAGGGATTCAAGGGGTCATGCTTTCGGTTTTCATCCATGACCCTTATCTTTATCGACGGACATGCACCCGCTATCTGATCGACTCGACCCGGGCCAAGGGCTGGAAGCAGTACTCCGGAATCTGGGGGCAAAAGATTGATTCGTCCGAGGGCGCCCGCAACCGCCTCGCCGAGGACATCCAGAAGATCCTTGCTCGGCAAATGCGCGGGCGATACTGCCGCGTCGATTCATACGAGACCAAGAGCCCGAGCGGCGCCCTTGTCGCGACCTTCTCCGACTACTTGGAGTCGTCCGAGGAGTGGACGAAAAACGGCGACGTACAGCAGTATGAACGCAGGCCGGTCCGGCGCCTAGCCTTTATTTACAACCCGGAAGCGGGAACCCTCCGCGTCAACGTCGAGGGCTTCGGAAAAGTAGGCTTAACGCTCCACGACGCCTTCTGCCGCGACATCCTCGGCATGCCGGGGCTGCCAAAGGAGGCGCCCCAGTCAAACTTCCACATCAGGCAGCTGCTGCAGGCAACGCCGCCCAGCTTCGTCCTCGACCCTACTGGGCCGATACAGTCCTTCGTGCTCTCGGAGCTCAAGTTCTCCGATCCTCGGAACCCGAGCACAAAAATCAACATCGTCGCCCCCAAGAACAAGGACGGGATGGTCGACCTGTACAGGCAGCTGGCGCTGCTGTTCAAGGGCCGGGAAGGCTTCCTGCGGCTCTTCTCGGCCGTCTTTTACATGAAGTACCAGCTGCCCGGACGACCGCCTAGAACGCGCCGGATCCGGCTCGAGGAAGGACCCATGCAGCGCATCGACAGCGACCCGTCGGACGAAGCCCTGCACGAGTTGTTGATCGAAAACGGGCTCGAGGAGCCGCCGCAGGACGCCGAGGCGGAGTATGCCGAAGAAACCAACTGACGCGCTGTTGTCGTTTCTCTTCCATGACATTGACGACCTGACCTCGCCCCACCCCCTGCTGCTTAACCGGCTGACGTCGGAATTCGGCAAGGCCAAGGTCCACGCCCTCCTCGAGCAGAAATTATTAAAGCTCGCGGGCTACCAAACTACCTTCGAGTGCCCCGAAGACTGCCCCGAGCGCTGCGTGCTTGCCGTCGAGCGCGACGCGGACGGGAACCTGTTCGGATACTGCGGCCGCGAGGACATGGCCGCGATCCCCATCGCCAAAGATGACCTCAAGGCCTGCGTTCTGGATTTCCTTTCGATCGCCGACTTCGTCGCCCACACCCTCGGACGCGAGCCCCAGCGCAACGAAACTCCCGGCCAGTTCCTCGCGTGCTATCTCAAGGGCGGCGGGCTCAGAATCGAGGCCGGGGCGCCGGTAACCCTCTGCATCGATGACAACAAGTGCGCACTGGCGGAGGCCCTTGCTTGGACCGGGACGCGCTTCACAGTGCTGGCGGAAGAAGTCTGGAACTTAGCTCCGGCCACAAGAGGTACCGAAGAGCCCACGGAGGAGCGATACGCCCGATACTACAGGCGTTTCGAGGAATTAAAAAAGCAGTTTCCGAAAATGGAAGACCGCTACAAGTACATGGCGCAGGAAAACGGCGAAAGCCCGAGCAACGTCCGACGGATCGTCACAGCCGAAAGGAAGCGACGCGAGAAACGCAGGTATAGCAAAAATTCAAAAAATTAAATACAAAACAATAAGTTAAAAATAATATTTTGCCATATTGACTTGCCATAGTATGGCAAGAGCTCAATTGGGTCATCACTTAACAACTCCTAAGGAGTCTCATGATGACCTACAAGTTCATCCGAGCTAAAGAAGCTCAGGCCACCACCGGCCTTCCTCGGTCGACCTTCTACCACTACATCGCCGAAGGGCTGCTCCCGCCGCCCGTCCGCCTCGGCCTCCGTTCCGTCGCTTGGCCTGCAAGTGAAATCGATGCCATCAATCTCGCCCGTATCGCAGGCAAAAGCGAAGACGAAATCCGTGAGCTGGTGCGCAATCAGATCGCCGCACGGGAAGCCCTCGCCGCAGGAGGTGCTGCATGACCTCCGAAAACAGAACGCCATACCGCCTGACGGCGAGTGAACTCTCCCCTACCCCCATCGAGATTTCCAATGCTGAATTCCTTGAGACTGTTTTTGCGTCGCTTCGAAGCACTCCCGACGTGGGTGCTGATGTCCAGCCCTTATATGTTGGTTTTGCTGGCAGTCCTGCTGGCAATGGCAGCTGGGGAGTCTTAAAGACGCCGCCAGAAGGCACCGAAACGAACAACTACTTCACGATATCGGCCTTCAAGCCCGCCGACGGCCGGTACTCAAGGAAAAAGGCAAACTTCGCCGCCCAGTGCGCGGTCGTCCTCGACGATGTCACTGAGCGCGTTGACCCCGAAAAACAGAAGGCGCAAATTCCCTTCGATCGGATCACGCTCGCCCCGTCGTGGGCATTGGAAACGTCCGCAGGCAATTACCAGATCGGGTTCATTTTGTCCGAGCCCATTACCGCTGTTGCAGACGCGGACGCCCTAACGGAATCCATCATTGCAGCCGACCTCAGCGACCCCGGCGCGACCGGCCCTGCGACGCGCCTGATGCGGCTGCCTGTTGGTCTAAACGGCAAGTACACCCCGCCATTTACGTGCGCTCTTCGTCTGTGGGAGCCCGCCCGGAAATACTCCGTCGAGGAGCTCAGGCAGGGGCTTGACCTCCACTCCCGAGCCCAGCTTCCGAAACCACCACAAGAAGCCCCCCAAACGGCCATTACGGCTCGTCGCGAGGCTCCGAGGCACTCCGACCCACAGACACTCGGGAACGCCGTCTACACGCCTGCAAAGGCCGTTAATCCGGTGCTCGAGGCACTTCAAGAGCGCGGTCTTATCCGGCGGCAGATCGACAAGGGCAAGTATGAGATTTCCTGCCCGTGGAAGAACGAGCACACCGACGAAATCGATTCGGGCGCCGCTTACTGGGAGCCTGACGACAACCACCCGATCGGCTCATTCAAGTGCATGCACGGGCACTGCGCCGAAAGGCATATCGACGACCTGCTGAAGTTCCTCGGGCTGGATGCCGAGGACGCATGCCTCAAGGCCAGAATCACCACGCGGCCGGGTGAAGTCAACCGCATCGTGCTCGCAGCCGAAGAAGAGCTCGCGAAGACCGGGAAATACTTCAGGCGAGGCGGCCAAGTGGCGTCGATTGTCCGGTCAAAGGAAAAGGGCGGCGTGCGGCTGCTTCTTGCCACTCAGCAGAGCCTGCTTATCGAGCTGTGCCGGCTGACTCGCTGGCTGCATTACGACGGGCGAAGCAAGAGCGAGGTCCCCTGCGACCCGCCGACCAAGTACCTGCTCGCCATCCTCGATGACCACGAACAGACCGCTCTGCCCGAGCTGATCGGGATTTCGAGGCAACCAGTCATCGGCTCGACCGGGAGCATTTGCGGGGTACCGGGCTTTAATCCGGATAATGGCATTTACGGCGACTTCAACCCGGAACAGTTCGAAATCATCGAGAATCCGACCAAGGAGGACGCCGAGCGCGCCTGCCGGATGCTCGAGAGCTTTCTTGAAGAATTTCCCTTCGAGGCCAAGTGCGACAAGAGCGCTGCCTTATCTGCCATGCTGACCGCCGTAGTGCGGCCGCAGCTTCGAATTGCTCCGATGTACCACGTGATGGCCCACGTCCCGGGCTCGGGCAAGTCGTACCTTTCAAGCCTGATCGCGGTCTTCGCAACTCCAGACGACCCACCCGCTTCGCCATTCCCAAAAGACGACGAGGAATGCCGGAAATTCCTCTTGTCGCGGTTCCTTGAGGCGCCTCCTCTCCTGAACTTCGACAACCTAACGGAAGACATCCGCGCATTCAAGAGCCTTTGCATAGCGCTCACCGAGCCCTATATGAACGGACGCATTCTTGGTTCCAGCAAGACTGCGAACGTCAGCACCCGGACGCTGCTTCTTTCGAGCGGGAACAACGTCGGGCCCGTGCAGGACATGACTCGGCGGGTGGTCACGATCAATCTTAATCCACAGGATGAAATCCCGGCGAATCATGTCTTTAACCGCCCAAATCTACTCGATGAGGCAAGAGACAACCGGGGCAAGTTGGTCAGCTGCGCCCTGACGATTATCGCCGCTTGGCGACTGGCGGGATGCCCGAAATGCCAGACGGTCCCTTCGGTCAACTCCTTTTCGCAATGGTCTGACTGGTGCCGGCAGCCGCTCCTGTGGCTTGGCCGAACTGACCCGGCGCAAAGGATGTTCGAAAGCATGCGAGAGGATCCCGAGCGGATGTATATCGGCCGGATCTTTTCCTTGCTCCGGAACGAGTTCCACAACGGCCCGTTCACGGTCCGGATGATCGCGGAGCATGCAGGCTACCCGCAAAACGACGACCTTCGAGAAGCGCTCGAAGAAGAGTTCTACCAGTACGGGAGCTTGAACCGCAAGCGCTTGGGGTGGTGGCTGAAGCAGAAGGAAGGCACCCAAGTCGATGGCTACAAGCTCGTGAAGGCTTCGCCCTTCAGGAAACAGCTCACGTACGAAATCGAAGTTTACGAATCAACGGCCGCGAAGGAGGCGGACAAATCAAATGGCAACAGCAACTAAGGAGAGCAAGGAAATGACTGGCGTCATCAGCAAGGATGAACAAAGCTCCGCGGGATATGCGACCTCGCGCCTGAATGCCGTCAAGCACGGCATCTTGTCGAAGGAGCTGATACTGCCGCACGAATCCCGAGAGGAATACAACGAGCTCCTGCAGGGGCTGCAGACGGAGTACCAGCCGCAAGGCATCACCGAGGGGCTTCTCGTCGAGGAGCTCGCGTCGATCGTCTGGAGGAAACGGCGGGTGCTCAGCGCCGAACGGGCCAAGATCAACTGCGGCCTCGACCGAGCTCTCACGCAGGAACGGAGCTTGGCGAATACCGCCCTGCCATTCTCGCTCCACCTCGACGGCGTAGGAGGGATCCCGATCGACCGGGGGTATTCGATCCGGGAAATCGTGGGACTTTCCGAAGAAGAATTCAAGAAAAAAGTAAAGGCCTTTGCCATTTCCTTAAGCTGCCTCTACGAGGCGCGGGACATCCTCTCAAAGGGCGGGGAGCATGCTGCGGAAAAAGCCGTGGAGTGCTTCGACGAGCGTTGTCTTGCGCTCTGGTACGAGTACGACCGGGACGGCGAATCCAAAGAGGCCGTCAGTGATTTCCTCGAAGGCGAGCTGCGTACCTCGCTCGAAGAAGAAGAGAAGATCATTAACAACGCCGCGAGAATCAGGCAGCAGGCTCTTGGGGATTCGGTCGCCTACGGAAACTTGGATTCCTTATCACGATACGAAACCCACTTGAACCGGACCTTCGAGCGCACGCTCGGCATGCTGCTCAAGCTGAAGGAGATGCGGCAGCGCTCTCCCGTTGCGTCCGTAACCTCGACCAGAGTGGCCGACGTCACTCCGGTCGATGCTGACTAGACCGACCATCTGCCCGAGCTTCGTCGACATGTCCTATCGCAATCCGTTTGGCAATTCTTCGAAGCTCCGGGCAAAAAGCTTGAAACCCCCCGCGCAGCGTCCGTTTCAAGATCAGAAGGGTAGGGGGCGGGTCCGAACTCCCCTCGCTTCGTTTCGGGACCGTGCACGTAGAAAGATTTTTGCGCGTGCAATTCCTAAAGATTTCGAGGCATGCACTTGCCGACCGATATCGCTGTTGCCAAGGCCTCGAGGGTAAGGGGGGATCCGAAAACCCGGTCGGCCGATCCGGGACCGTGCAGGTGGGCAATTTTTCGCGGACGAACATCAAATTTTTTGGACACGTGGGGGTTTCGATGGTTCTTGAGGTTTTTTCTAGCCATCGGCCAAAAATGTCAACGAGAGGAGCAGAATAGGAGCGCAGGCAAGACGTTTAAACGCTTGATTAGGGTAAATCCCTACGGGCGTTTTTAGTATGGAAATCAGTATGGGAATGGAAATTTAATTCTTATAACATACTGATTTTATTAATAAGTTCGATCCTCCTCTTCCCACCAGTTTCACAAAATCCGCACTGTTTACGCAGTGCGGATTTTTTATTTCTTCAAAGCTTTACGCTGTATCGCCCCGCCTTGCGCCGAAATTTTTCCCGTCAATTGCTTACGAATTACTGAAGAATTTCTGCGGACGTTACCCCCTCAGTTGGTATCATGAAAACGCCGGTTTCGCCCAGAGCGGAACCACCTGATCGTCAACTCCTTCCGGAGCAGATCCGCCCTTCCTCATTGGCTGCAGAGTCGCAAAGCGAAGGATCCGGGGTGTTCCCATCGATTGAAGAGGGAAAATTGAAAAAACTTTCCATCGCAGCTACGCCTGAAGCGCGCAAAGCCTTCCAGGCGGAAAGAACCGTTGTCGATATCCGTTCCTCTGACCTGACGGAATCTTCCGTCATCGTCATGACGGCGACCGAGGCGGACCGCGGTCTGCTCTCCCGCGTCAAGGCTCACGCCTTCGAGATCCCGATTGTCCTCGTGAAGGACGGTACAGGGACCTTTCCCCCGGATCTGATCGGGCAGGTTTCCCAGGTGATTGATAACAATCCCACGAATCTCGCCTATAACGGCCGTCAGATCGACGCCGCGGCGCAGCGCTACGAGGACTCGCTTCTCCCGCCGTTCTTCGGCGCGCTTGAGAAGTATGTGGAGGAGGGGAAGAGCCAATTTGACTGCCCGGGTCATCAGGGCGGCGCGTTTTTCCGCCGTCATCCCGTGGGGCGGGAGTTTTATAACTTCTTCGGTGAAAACATCTTCCGCTCGGACCTCTGCAACGCGGACGTGTCGATGGGAGATCTCCTGATTCACGAGGGCTATCCGTACGAAGCCCAGAGGAACGCCGCGAAGGTGTTTAACGCCGATAACACGTACTTTGTGCTTGGCGGGACGTCCGCCTCAAACCAGGTGGTGCTCACCGCGCTTCTAGCGCCGGGCGATCTGGTGCTCTACGACAGCAATAACCACAAGTCCGTGCAGCACGGCGCCCTGATTCAGGCGGGTGCCACGGCGGTGTATCTCGAAACCGCGCGGAACGCCTATGGATTCATCGGCGGGATCGATAACCACTGCTTCGATGAGGATTACATCCGAAGAATCGCGGCGGAAGCGGATCCGGAGCGCGCCAAAGCGAAGCGCCCCTTCCGCCTCGCAGTGATCCAGCTCGGGACCTATGACGGCACGATCGGGAACGCGCGTCAGATCGTTGATCGGATCGGGCACCTCTGCGACTACATCCTCTTTGACTCCGCGTGGGTGGGGTACGAACAGTTCATTCCGATGATGAAGGACTGCTCGCCGCTCCTGCTTGAACTCGGGCCCGAGGATCCGGGGATCTTTGTCACGCAGTCCGTGCATAAGCAGCTCGCCGGCTTTTCTCAGACCTCACAGATCCATAAGAAGGACAGCCACATCAAGGGGCAGAAGCGCTACGTGTCGCATAAGCGGCTTAATTCAGCCTTCATGATGCACGCGTCGACCAGCCCTTTCTATCCGCTTTTCTCGGCGCTTGACGTCAACGCTCAGATGCATGCCGGCGCGTCCGGGCGTCTGCTCTGGGATGACTGCGTGAAGGTCGGGATCGAGGCGAGAAAGTATCTCCTGAAGACCTGCCGCTATATCCGCCCGTTTATTCCTCCCGAGGTGGACGGGAAGCCCTGGGACAGCTATCCGACTGAGCAGATCGCAAGGGATCTCCGGTTCTTCAAGTATGAGCCGGGCGCGAAGTGGCACGGCTTTGAGGATTACGGCCCCGATCAGTACTTCGTGGATCCGTGCAAGTTCCTCCTCACGACCCCCGGCATCAATATCGAGCGCGGGGAGTATGAGCCGTTCGGCGTGCCGGCCGGGATCCTCGCTGAGTACCTGCGTGAGAACGGCATCGTGCCGGAGAAGGCGGACCTGAATTCGATCCTCTTCCTCATGACCCCGGCGGAAGATCTCGCGAAGATGGAGAACCTCGTGAACCGGATCGCGCATTTCGAGCGGCTCCTGGACGCGAACGCGCCGCTCTCCGAAGTGCTCCCGGTTCTGTACCGGAATCACGCTGAGCGGTACCGCGACTACACGATCCGGGATCTCTGCCAGGAGCTTCACGACTACTACCGCGAGTACGACCTGAAGTCGATCCAGAAAGCGATGTTCAGAAAGGATGAGCTGCCGCGCCGCGCGATGCTTCCCCAGGCGGCGAATTACGAGCTGGTGCGCGGGAACTGTGAACTGATTCCGCTTTCTGAAGCCCGGGGCCGGATTGCGCTCGAAGGGGCGCTCCCGTATCCCCCCGGCGTCATCACCTGCGTTCCGGGTGAAGTCTGGGAGGGGGTGGTGCTCGACTACTTCCTCGCGCTTGAAGAGGGGGTGAACCGGCTTCCAGGATTTACGCCTGAGCTCCAGGGCGTCTATATCGAAAAGGATCCGGATGGACGCCGCAGGATTTATGGCTATGTACTCACCCGCGAGCGGGCACGCGAACTGGGTCTTCGGATGGGATTCGGACGCGGCATTCCGGATTAGTGACTTATTGATTTAATAACAGAAAAGGGCGCAGCGATGCGCCCTTTTCGTTTCCGGAAAGCCCCGGTTTTCGGAGCTGAAACAGAAAAAGCCAGAAAGCTTTCGCTTTCTGGCTTTTGGAATTCTGGCTCCCCGAGTTGGGCTCGAACCAACGACCCACGGATTAACAGTCCGTTGCTCTACCGACTGAGCTATCGGGGAATCAACGAGGATTAACTTTACAGATTTATCCTCGTAATGTCAAGAAAAAAATTTTGAAGGAATCTTTTCTGACGTATTTACGGTATGCCGCAATCAGTTCTTCTGAACCGCCGTGAAGGCCTTCGCCACGTACTGCACGTTGTGGTTATTGAGGCCGGCAATGCAGATACGGCCGTTCGCCACAGCGTAGATGCCGTATTCCTTCTTCAGGCGCTCAACCTGTTCCGGGGTGAAGCCCGTGAAGGAGAACATGCCGTCCTGAGCCGTCACGAAGCTGAAGTCGCGCGGGGAGCCTTCGGCGTCCATCGCGTTCTTCAGGGCAACACGCATCGAGCGGATACGGGCGCGCATTTCGCCGAGTTCCTCTTCCCACTGAGCACGGAGCACCGGGTCGCCGGCAACGGTGGCGACGAGGGAGGCGCCGTAGTTCGGCGGGTTGGAGTAGTTGGCGCGGGCCATCTGCTTCACTTGAGAGAGCACGCGGGCCGCTTCATCAGCGTTCTGGCAGACAACCGTCAGGCCGCCGACACGCTCGCCGTACAGGCTGAAGGACTTGGAGAAGGAGGAGGAAACGAGGAAGCTGATGCCGGATTCAGCAAAGAGCCGGATCGAGAAAGCGTCTTCCTCGAGACCGCGGTCAAAGCCCTGGTAGGCGATATCGAGGAGCGGAACGAGGCCGCGGTCGATCACGATCTGGAGGACTTCCTTCCACTGGTCAGCCGTGAAGTCGAGGCCGGTCGGGTTGTGGCAGCAGGCGTGCAGAATGACGACAGTGCCGGCTTCCTTCGCGCGGAGGTCAGCGATCAGCTGCTCAAAGGCGATCGTGCCGTCAGCCTTGTTGTAGTACTGATAGTGGGAAACGTCGAAACCAGCCTGCTTGAAGATGGCGTTATGGTTGCCCCAGGTCGGAACGGAGGTCGCGGCCTTGGTCTTGCCGACAACAAAGTGGAGGAGGTCAGCGGCGAGCTTGATAGCGCCGGTGCCGCCGAGTGACTGCACCGTGCAGGCGCGGCGGGAGCGGACGACTTCAGAGTCCTTGCCGAACAGCAGTTCCTGGACAAAAGCGCCGAGAGCCGGATTGCCGGAAATCTGACCGTAGCCGTGAGGGGCAGCGGCGTTGTAGAGGCGGGTTTCGGCTTCACGCACAGCGCGAAGAACCGGGATCTTGCCTTCTTCTGTCTGATAGACACCGACGCTCAGATTCACCTTTTCGGCGCGGGGATCGGCTTTGTACTGCTGACCGACACCCAGAATGGGGTCTTCAGGGGCACCAGCAACTTCTGCAAAGAGCTTATCTGTCATATTGATGTGATTCCAGCAATAAAAGAGAAGCATCGGCGTCCCGGCGTCACAAGCAGTCGGGAAGGAGTGCTTCGGAGTGGGTTATGGAAAAAAGCCGTGAATAAAAGTATATACAGAGTGTATGCCCCGGCCGTTCCCAAAAGAGCGTCAGGTGCTACGATTTTCTCCTTATGGCACGCCGGGTAATGCCAAACAAATGCGTTAAAAAAGTGAGGTTCCGTGGATAAAGTCATTTCATTTCCCCATTCCCCTTTCATTCTTCATGCGCCTTATGAGCCGAGCGGCGATCAGCCTGAGGCAATCAGAAAACTCTGTGAGGGGCTCGATGACGGACTGATGGGGCAGACGCTTCTTGGTGTCACGGGGTCCGGAAAGACCTTCACGATGGCGAACATCATTGCGCGCACCGGGGTGCCGACGCTCGTGATGGCGCCGAATAAAACGCTCGCGGCGCAGCTCTACTCCGAATTCCGGGATTTCTTCCCGGAAAACGCGGTGGAGTACTTCGTGTCGTACTACGACTACTACCAGCCGGAGGCGTACGTGCCGTCGCGGGATCTCTATATAGAGAAAGACTCCGCGATCAATGACCACATTGAGCAGATGCGGCTATCCGCGTCGAAATCGATCCTTGAGCGGCGTGACGTGATCATCGTGGCGACGGTGTCCGCGATCTACGGCATCGGGGAGCCGGAGAGCTACACGAAGATGCGTCTCATCATCCGGCGCGGTGACACAAAGACCCGTGAGGACTTCGTGCGGCAGCTGGTTGGCATGCAGTACAAGCGAAGCGATATGGAGTTCCGCCGCGGCACGTTCCGCGTCCGGGGCGACACGATCGATATCTTCCCCTCGGAACACTCGGAAACAGCGGTCCGGATTGAGCTCTTTGATGACGAAGTGGATGAGGTGAGTCTCTTCGATCCGCTCACCGGGCACGTGATTCAGAAGGTGCCGCGCTTCGTGGTCTACCCGGCTTCGAACTACGTGACGCCGAAGGATGACGTGATGCGGGCGATTGAGTCCATCAAGGAGGAACTGCGGGACCGCGTCGAATTTTTCCAGAAGGAGGGAAAGGTCGTCGAGGCGCAGCGCCTTCAGCAGCGGACGCTTTTTGACCTCGAGATGCTGCAGGAAGTGGGGTTCTGCAAGGGCATTGAGAACTACACGCGGCATCTCTCAGGGCTGAAGCCCGGGGAGCCGCCCGCGTGCCTGCTCGACTATTTCCCCGCGGACTCCATCATGTTTTTTGACGAGAGCCATGTGACGATGGGGCAGATCGGCGGCATGTACCGCGGGAACCTCTCACGGAAAACGACGCTCGTTGAATACGGCTTCCGCCTTCCCTCAGCACTCGATAACCGGCCGCTCCGGTTTGATGAGTTTGAGCATAAGATGCGCCGTTCGATCTTTGTCTCGGCCACTCCCGCGCAGTGGGAGCTCGAGCACTCGGCTCAGGTGGTGGAGCAGGTGGTGCGTCCGACTGGGCTTCTGGATCCGGAGGTTGAAGTGCGGCCCGCGAAGACCCAGGTGGATGATGTGCTTTCTGAAATCTATGAGCGCACCGCCAAGGGGGAGCGTGTCCTGATCACGACGCTCACGAAGAAGATGGCCGAGGACCTCACGGAGTTCCTCGCCGAGAACAAAGTGAAGGTGCGATACCTTCACTCTGAAATCGATACGGTGGAGCGTGTCGAAATCATCCGGGATCTCCGTCAGGGCGTATTTGACGTTCTGGTCGGCATCAATCTGCTTCGCGAGGGCCTCGATATTCCTGAGGTGTCACTCGTCGCCATTCTGGACGCGGATAAGGAGGGCTTCCTCCGAAGCGAGCGGAGTCTCGTGCAGACGATCGGCCGCGCGGCCCGGAATCTGGAAGGCAAGGCGATTCTCTACGCGGATCAGATGACGGACTCCATGAAGGCCGCTATCACGGAAACGAACCGCCGCCGCGCGAAGCAGATGGCGTTTAATGAAGAGCACCATATTGTCCCGAAGGGCATCAAGAAGGAAGTCCGCGACATCATTGACGGCGTCTACCGGGCGCCCGAAGTGAAGGCGGAGGAGGATACAACGGATCTCTCGGACGAAAAGGCGGTGTCTCAGCGCGTGAAGCAGCTGGAGAAGCAGATGGCGGCCTATGCCCGTGATCTCGAATTTGAGAAGGCTGCGGCAGTCCGTGATCAGCTTGATGCGCTTAAGAAAAGGCTCTTCGGCGCATCGGTTCCGGACCTGCCTGAAAAGGCCTGAAACACGGAAAAGAACGGCGTTTGCAACAATCCGTATCATTCCTACTCTTGAATTCGTAAATAAAAGCGGTACGATAGAGCGGATAATTGCCCGCCTTGGCGGCGGACAGCTACTTTTTTACTCTCGGAATATATGATCAAAGTCCTTTTTGTCTGCATGGGCAACATCTGCCGGTCCCCCACTGCCGAAGCTGTTTTTCGCAAAATGGTGACAGACGCCGGCATAGGTTCCGAAGTCGCAGTGGATTCCGCTGGCACCCATGGTTATCACGTCGGCGAAGCGCCTGACGTCCGTTCTCAGCTGGCCGGACGCAAGCGCGGCTACGATCTGTCCGCTCACCGGGCGCGCCAGATCACGCTTGATGACTATTCCAGCGCGGACTTTATTCTGGCGATGGACTGGGAGAATCTCTCAGAGCTTCAGCGCCAGTGCCCCCCGGTATTCCGCCATAAGCTGCACCTGCTGATGCGCTACGCGAGCGAGTACGATGCCGCGGTCATTCCTGACCCCTACTATGGCGGTACGAATGGCTTTAACCTTGTGCTCGACTACTGTGAGGATGCCTGCCAGGGGCTGCTTGAAATCGTGAAGCGCCGTGTATCGATGTATGCCCCGGCTCCCCAGCCTCAGAAGGGAGAAGCGGAGCACTAGTTTCAGAGGTTTTATTTTTTCCCCTTATTTAGAGGCCGTCTCCTGACGGCCTTTTTTTTCACCCATACGAATAAGGCTCACGTCGTTCTTAATCCTGAGTTAAATTGTCGGGTATTGGTGTATGATCTCTGTGTTTCATCTAGGTGGGATTGAATAGGGAACCGAAAAATAATGAGACTGACGACCAAAGGACGCTTTGCTGTAACGGCTCTTCTCGATATGGCTATCCATGCCGGCGAGAACCCCGTTTCGCTGACGGAGATCGCCGAGCGGCAATCGATTTCGGTTGCTTACCTCGAGCAGCTCTTCGGAAAGCTGCGTCGCGCCGGACTCGTTGTCAGCGTCCGGGGACCTGGCGGTGGCTACCGCCTTGCCCGCGGTGCCTGCGAGATTTCGGCTGCCGACATCATCAATGTTGTTGAGGACAATCTGGACGCGACGCAGTGCGGCGGCAAATCAAGCTGTCACCACGACGGCGCTGAATGTATGACGCACGAGCTTTGGGCGTCGCTCAATCAGAAACTCGAAGATGTGCTTTCTGAGGCGACGCTCGCGAAACTCGTCGAGCAGAACAAAGAGCGGCAGAAGCTTGCCCAGTCCGGCATTGCCTACGTGAAAATTGACCCGGCTGCTATGCGGCGGAGCCATAAGAATACGGCCCAAAAGGAAACTCAGAAGTAACTGAGCGTCCTTACAGCGAGGAGAAACTTTTAAATGCTTAAATTGCCTGTTTACCTGGATTATTCCGCGACGACTCCGGTTGATCCGCGGGTTGCAAAGAAAATGATTCCGTACCTCACGGAGATCTTCGGCAATCCGGCGAGCCGTAGCCATGCTTACGGCTGGGAAGCGGAAAAGGCGGTCGAAGAGGCCCGCGGTCAGGTCGCAGCGCTGATCAACGCCGATCCGCGTGAAATCGTCTGGACCTCAGGCGCCACGGAAGCTGACAACCTCGCTCTGAAGGGCGCTGCTCACTTCTATAAGGATAAGGGCAAGCATCTCATCACGCAGAAGACGGAACATAAGGCTGTTCTCGACTCGATGCGCCGTCTCGAATCCGAAGGCTACGAGGTGACTTACCTCGATGTCGACGGTGACGGTCTCGTGGATCCGGCCGCTGTTGAAGCCGCCATCCGCCCGGATACGACGCTCGTTTCCATCATGGGCGTGAATAACGAAATCGGCACGATTCAGCCGATTTTCGAAATCGGTGAGATCTGCCACAAGCACGGCGTGCTTTTCCACGTCGACGCTACGCAGGCTATCGGAAAGCTCCACTTCGATATGAAGAACCAACCGATCGACCTCATGAGCATGTCGAGCCACAAGGTGTACGGCCCGAAGGGCATGGGCGCTCTTTACGTCCGCCGCAAGCCCCGCGTTCGTATTGAATGCCAGATCGACGGCGGCGGACACGAACGCGGCATGCGTTCCGGCACGCTCGCGACGCAGCAGATCGTCGGCATGGGCGAAGCCTATCGCATCCTGAAGGAGGAGATGGACGAGGAGAATGAACGCATCCGCAAGCTCCGCGACCGCCTCTGGGAAGGCATCCAGAAGAACATCCCGTGCGTCGTGCTGAACGGCTCCTGGGAACACCGCGTGGGCTTCAACCTGAACGTTTCCTTCGAGTACATCGAGGGTGAATCCCTCATGATGGCCTGCAAGAATCTCGCTGTGTCGTCGGGCTCCGCCTGCACCTCCGCGTCGCTTGAGCCGTCCTTCGTGCTGAAGGCTCTCGGCCGCCCGGATGAACTCGCTCACAGCTCGATCCGCTTCACGCTCGGCCGCTTCACGACTGAGGAAGAGATCGACTACACGATCAAGGAGCTCACGGAGGCCGTGACGCGGCTTCGCGAACTCTCCCCGCTCTGGGAAATGCACCAGAAGGGCATCGATACGACGAAGGTTCAGTGGGCCAAGATGTAAGGCCGGATTTCCTTCGGAACAGATTCAGTAATTAACCGGTATCCGGGCGGAAGAAACCGCCCGGAGCGTTGAAAGGAGGACACTAAAGTGCCCTATAGCGAAAAAGTCATCGACCACTACGAACATCCCCGCAATGTCGGCACGCTCGATTCCGACGCGAATGACGTCGGCACCGGCATGGTCGGCGCCCCGGCCTGCGGCGACGTGATGCGCCTTCAGATCAAGGTGGACGACAAGACCGGCATCATTGAAGACGCGAAATTCAAGACCTACGGCTGCGGTTCCGCCATTGCCTCGAGCTCGCTTGTAACCGAGTGGGTGAAGGGCAAGACGCTCGACGAGGCGGCCGCCCTGAAGAACTCCGAAATCGCCGAAGAGCTCGCGCTCCCGCCGGTGAAGATTCACTGTTCGATTCTTGCCGAAGACGCCGTTAAGGCTGCTATCGCCGATTACCGCGCGAAGCAGGCGAAGAAGGCCTGATTACCAGGCAAAGGAGCAGAAGAATGACCGTTTCTATGACTGAAGCCGCCGCCAAGCACGTTTCCCAGTTCCTGGAGAAGCGCGGCAAGGGCATCGGCCTGCGTGTCGGCGTGAAGACCTCGGGCTGTTCCGGCATGGCCTACAAGCTCGAGTTCGCTGACGTTCTCGAACCGGATGATCAGGTGTTCGATTCCCACGGCATCAAGGTGATCGTGGATCCGAAGAGCCTCGTCTACATCGACGGCACCCAGCTCGACTACACCCGCGAGGGCATTCAGGAAGGCTTCAAGTTCAATAACCCGAACGAAAAAGACCACTGCGGCTGCGGCAAGTCCTTCAGCGTCTGAAGAAGGTCGCCCCGGTCATGGCGGATAAGCTTGATATGTTCCAGCTTCTCGGCGTGCCGAGAAAATTCCGGGTGGATCAGAAGGCGCTCGATGAAGGCTACCGCCGGGTCGAGCTCCAGGTTCACCCCGACCGCTTCGCTTCGGCCACTCCCGCGATGAAGCGCGTGGCCGAGCAGTGGTCTCAGCGCGCGAACGAAGCGCTTTCCACACTTTCAGATCCCCTGAAGCGGGCGGTCTATCTCTGTGAGTCCGCGGGCTTCCCCGTGAACGCCGAGAACAACACCCGCATGCCAGTCGACTTCCTCATGCAGCAGATGGAGTGGCGCGAAAAGTTTGAGGCGGGGAAGAATTCCCCTGAAGCTCTCGCGAAACTCGCCTCCGTTGTGCAGGAGGAGAAGACAGCGCTCGTGGACCGTCTCGCAGCCCTTCTCGATGATGAGCAGAGCCCCGAAAAAGCGGTTCCTGAAGTCCGCCGCCTGATGTTCGTCGACAAGATGGCCCGCGACATTGCCGCCGCCATCCATCAGTAAGAAAAAAGAATAAGGAAAAAATCCATGCCTTTGCTTCAGATCGCAGAACCCGGAATGTCTGAGGTTCCGCACTCCGTCCATCTGGCGGTCGGAATCGATCTTGGAACCACGAATTCTCTCGTTGCGACCGTGAAGAACGGCGAAGCGGTCGTGCTCGAGGACGAGAAGGGCTCGGCTCTTCTTCCGTCCGTTGTCCGATATCTCCCGGACGGCACGGTGCAGGTCGGACGCGAGGCGCTTCAGCGCGCGGCCGAAGACCCGCAGAATACGATTTCCAGCGCGAAGCGGCTGATCGGGCGGACCCTTTCGGAAATTGCGGATCCTTCGCATCTTCCGTTCCGTCTGCTTGATAACCCCGGCATGGTGAAGATTGAAACCGCGGCCGGCGTGAAGACGCCTGAAGAGGTTTCCTCAGAAGTCCTGAAGGTGCTCCGCGCCCGGGCTGAGGCGGATCTCGAAGGGGAACTTGTGGGCGCCGTGATTACGTGCCCGGCGTACTTTGATGACGCGCAGCGTCAGGCGACGAAGGACGCGGGGCGCCTTGCCGGCCTCAATGTTCTCCGTCTGCTGAATGAGCCGACGGCCGCTGCTCTGGCCTATGGCCTCGATAAGGCAGCGGAAGGAATTTACATCGTCTATGACCTCGGCGGCGGCACGTTTGACGTGTCGATTCTGAAGCTTGACCGGGGTGTTTTCCAGGTGCTCGCGACGGGCGGCAATTCGGCGCTTGGCGGCGACGACTTTGACCGCGCGGTTTTCTCCTGGGCTATCGCAAAGACGGGCGTTTCGGATACCAGCCTCACTCCCGCGGATAAGCGCCGGCTGCTCGCAGAAAGCCGCGCCGCGAAAGAGCGTCTGACTGATGCCGAATCGACTGAATTCCACGTGAAGCTTGAGGATGGGCGCGAGGTGTCACTTCCGCTCAGCCGCGCTGAATTTGAGGACGCCACGAAGGCGCTGCTTCAGAAGACGCTTGACGCGGTCCGCGCGACGCTCGCTGACGCAAAGCTCAATGCCGCTGATGTGAAGGGCGTTGTGCTTGTCGGCGGCGCGACCCGCATGCCGATGGTGCCGCGTCTGATCCGCGACTACTTTGGGAAAGAGCCGCTCGCCGGCATCGATCCCGATAAGGTGGTGGCGATCGGCGCCGCGATCCAGGCGAATAAGCTCGCTGGCAACGAAGTGGAAAACGATTTCCTCCTTCTCGATGTCACTCCGCTTTCTCTTGGTCTTGAGACGATGGGCGGTCTCGTTGAGAAGGTGATCCCGAAGAACACCCCGATTCCGGTGGCCCGCGCCCAGGACTTCACGACGTTCAAGGACGGTCAGACCGCGATGGCGATCCACGTACTGCAGGGCGAGCGCGAGCTCGTTGATAACTGCCGGTCGCTCGCGAGGTTTGAGCTCCGAGGCATCCCTCCGATGGTGGCGGGCGCCGCGCGTATCCGCGTGACGTTCCAGGTGGATGCGGACGGACTGCTTTCTGTCAGCGCCCGTGAGCAGACGACCGGGGTTGAGAGCTCCGTTGAAGTGAAGCCGTCCTACGGTCTCACCGATGACGACATCGTGAAGATGCTCCGCGAAGGCAACCAGAACGCTGAGGAAGACAAGGCCGCGCGTGATCTGCGTGAAGCACAGGTCGAAGCGAAGCGTATTGTTGAATCAACGGTCTCCGCGCTTGCCGCTGACCGCGATCTGCTTTCGAAGGAAGAAGAAGCGAAGATTCTTGACCTCGTGCGCCACACGCTTACGCTTTCTGAAGCAGATGACACCCAGGCGATCAAGGACGCGATGGACGCGCTCGCCAAGGGTACCGAGCATTTTGCCGAACTCCGTATGGACCGCAGCATTCAGAAGGCGCTCGCGGGCCAGAACGTGAATGACATTTAACGAATAGGAGGCATCTGATGCCGAAGATTACTGTCCTGCCGAACCCGAAATACTGTCCTGAGGGCGCGGAGTTTGAAATGGCGACGGGTGAGAACCTGATCCGCGGGCTTCTCTCGCACGGTGTGAAGATTGAGCATGCCTGCGAAATGTCCTGCGCCTGCTCCACCTGCCACGTGATCATCCGCAAGGGTTTTGATTCGCTCGAGGAGCCGTCTGATAAAGAATACGACTGCCTCGATAAGGCCTGGGGCGTCGGCGCTCTGTCCCGTCTCTCCTGCCAGGTGAAGGTGGCGGACGAGGATCTCACGATCGAAGTCCCGAAGTACACCCGTAACCAGGTTTCCGAGGACGACTGATATGGCGCTCACCTGGAAGGACACAGGGACCATTGCGGAGACCCTCTACGACAACGATCCCGATCTCGATCCGACGACGCTTCGCTTCACGGAACTGCACGATATGGTGTGCGCGCTCCCCGGCTTCTCGGATGATCCCGAGAAATCCTCTGAAGCGATTCTCGAAGCGATCCTGCAGGCGTGGCTCGATGAGCGTGAGTAACGCCTGCCGCGCTAGGCGCTGAAGCGGCCTCGGTCTGATTTCCCGACAGCCGCTCTGCGTTATTATTGAAAGCCTCGCAGCCCCTCCTGCGAGGCTTTTCTTATAAGGATCAAAAAATGCCGTTCAATCTTCGGAATCGCAGCCTGCTTAGCCTCTGTCACCACACTCCTGCTGAAATCACGTATCTCGTCGACCTCGCGGAAGACCTGAAGCGGGCGAAGCGAGGCGGCTACGAAGTGCCGCGTCTGAAGGGAAAAAATATCGCCCTGATTTTTGAGAAGACCTCAACCCGTACGCGGAGCGCCTTTGAAGTGGCAGCGGCCGATCAGGGCGCGCATACGACATTCTTTGACCCGTCGGCCTCTCAGTTCGGCCACAAGGAGAGCGTGAAGGATTCGGCCCGGGTGCTCGGGCAGATCTATGACGCGATCGAGTACCGCGGCTTTGCCCAGAAGACCGTGGAAGAGCTCGCGAAGTACGCCGGCGTTCCGGTCTTCAACGGCCTCACCGATGAATGGCATCCGACGCAGATGCTCTGTGACCTCCTTACGATGCGTGAGCACTGCCACAAGCCCTTTAACCAGATCAGCTTCGCCTACATGGGTGACGCCCGTTTCAACACCGGGAATTCGCTTCTCATGATCGGCGCGAAGATGGGCATGGATGTCCGCATCGGTGCCCCGAAGGCCTACTGGCCCGAGAAGTCGGTGCTCGATATGTGCGAGGCCTTTGCCCGCGAGAGCGGCGCGAAGATCACGCTGACGGAAAACGCGGAAGAAGCCGTGAAGGGCGTCGATTTCATCCACACCGACATCTGGGTTTCGATGGGTGAACCCGCGGACGTTTGGGATCAGCGTATTCATGACCTGATGCCCTATCAGGTGAACGCCGCGCTCCTGAAGGCTTCGGGCAACCCGCGCGTGAAATTCATGCACTGCCTCCCCGCGTACCACAACGCGGAAACAAAGGTGGGTCAGGCCGTGATCGCCGCGCATCCGGAACTCGCGACCGGTGTCGAGGTGACGGAAGAGGTGTTTGAGTCCCCGGCCTCTATCGTCTTTGACCAGGCCGGCAACCGTCTCCATACGATCAAGGCCGTGATGGTGGCAGCGCTTGCCTGCTGAGACTGACACCCGAGTGAGATAAAAGAAAATGAGCGCCGGAAAGGATTCCGGCGCTCATTTTTTTAACCGCAGATGAAGGAATTCGCTCAGACAAACGCCTGATAGAAACCTTCGGGAAGCGTTTTCCCAGTCTTCGCCGCGAGCCAGTGGAGGGCGGCGAGCGACGCTTCGCTTGTCACCTTGCCGCGGGCGATGAGTTCCGCCATGGCGTCCGCGTCGAGGAGTTCCGTCGCCTGCACTTCTCCGTCGACGTTATGAGGCGTCACGCCGTCACGGAGCCGTGCGGTGTAGCAGTAGGCGCGTTCCAGCATCCAGCCGGACTCGGTCGGGCGGCTCGTGAGGAACACGGTCTCGGGGACGAGCTCATAGTCCTCAGGCGTAAGCCCGGCCTCTTCCGCGGCTTCGCGCTTCATAGCGTCAAGCGGGGTTTCGCCTGCTGCCACCATGCCGGCCGCGAGGTTATCCCATTTGCCAGGATTGATGTCCTTCGTGTCTGAGCGCTGCGAGGTCCAGATACGGCCGTCCGGCGTGACACCGTTCATATGAACGGCGACCGTAAGAAGACCGAGAAGACGGAACGCGCTCCGCTCAAGCACCGCGATGCGGGGACCGCCTTCCGGCATCTGAACGTCCACGAGTTCGCCGCGCCAGCGGTGAATCCGGCCTTCGTCCCGGAGGAGAGCCGCGGCGAGCGCGAGGATCGCGGAGAGCGTTTCCTCGCTGTCAGACGCGGCGCCGATCGAAAGCGACGCGCCGTCGAAGGCCGCACCCTCGATCCGTTCCGCGATCAGCCGGGCGTCGTCCTCAGACACCGACCCGGCTGCTCTGCCGCCGATCACAAGGCTCTTCCGCGAAGGATCGAGTGAGGCGGAAGCCTGCTTCGAATACTTCGCGAAGGATTTCCCAATCCGCCACTTGGTATCGGTCATGGCGCTCTTACTTCAGAAGATCCGCTTCGGGACGCATCTGCGGGAAGAGGAGCACGTCACGGATGCTCGGAGCGTCCGTGAGGAGCATGGCGAGACGGTCAATACCGATGCCGCAGCCGGAGGTCGGGGCGAGGCCGTACTCCAGGGCGCGGATGTAGTCCGCGTCGTAGTACATCGCTTCATCGTCGCCCTTGCTCTTCGCGTCAGCCTGAGCCTTGAAGCGGCGGGCCTGATCGTCCGGGTCATTGAGCTCAGAGAAGCCGTTCGCGTGCTCGCGGCCGACGATATAGAGCTCGAAGCGCTCGCAGATGCTCGGATCGCTGTCTGAGGCGCGGGCGAGCGGCGACACTTCGGTCGGGAAGTTGATGAGGAAAGTCGGGCGGATCAGCTTCGCTTCGGCGACAAGGTCAAACATCGCCATGAGGAGCGTGCCGTAGCCGACGAAATCCTTCTGCGGCTCGCCGCGGCGGGCGAGTTCAGCGCGGAGGAATGCCTCATCATCAATCTGCTCGGACGTGTAGTCCGAGTACTTCATGATCGCTTCCTTCGGCGTGAGACGGTCAAAAGGCTGCGAGAGATCCACCGTGACGCCCTGATACTGGACAACGGCGGAACCGGTTGCCTTGATCGCGGCGTAGCGGATCAGTTCTTCGGTGAAGTCCATCTGGATGCGGTAATCCCAGTACGCGGCGTACCACTCGATCGTCGTGAATTCCGGGTTGTGACGGACGTCCATGCCTTCGTTACGGAAGCAGCGGTTCATGTCATAGACACGTTCCATGCCGCCCACCACGAGACGCTTCAGATAGAGTTCCGGAGCGATTCGGAGGTAGAGATCAACGTCAAGCGCGTTGTGATGCGTGATGAAGGGCTTCGCGTTCGCGCCGCCCGGGATCGGGTGCAGCATCGGGGTTTCGACTTCGAGGAAGCGGTGCTGCGTCATGAAGTCGCGGATCGCCGTGATCATCTTGGAACGCGTGATGAAGCGGTTGCGCGACACGTCATTCGTCATCAGATCGACGTAACGCTGGCGGTAGATCAGTTCCGGATCCGTGATGCCCTTATGCTTGTCGGGAAGCGGACGGATCGACTTCGTGAGGAGACGAAGCGTCTCGACGTGAACGGAGAGTTCACCCGTCTTCGTCTTGAAGAGATAGCCGGTGGAGCCGACGATATCACCCACGTCCCAGGTCTTGAAGTTCTTGTACGCCTCTTCGCCGAGCGCGTCGCGCGTGACGAAGTACTGGATCGTGCCGGTCATGTCCTTCACGGTGAGGAAGGAGACCTTGCCCATCACGCGCTTCAGCATGATGCGGCCGGCGGTCTGAACCTCAACCTTTTCGGAAGCCTCAAACGTTTCGCGGTCTTCGGCGTCGTACTTCGCGTGCAGATCGGCAAAGTAGTCCTTGCGGCGGAAATCGTTCGGGTAGGCGGCGTTCGCGTCGCGGAGCAGCTGCAGCTTGGCGCGGCGCTCAGCGATGATGTGATTCTCTTCTGCGGCGGAATCCGCTTCCGGCGCAATCTTCTGTTCTTCAGCCATTTCAGTTCCTGATTTAAAAATTATTCCGTGAGCGCCAGGCGTCAGACGCCCTGCTTCAGGCTCGCCTCGATGAACTGATCGAGGTCGCCGTTCAGCACAGCGGTGGTGTTCGTGTTTTCAACGTTCGTGCGCAGATCCTTGATGCGGCTCTGATCGAGCACGTAGCTGCGGATCTGGTGACCCCAGCCGATGTCGTCCTTAGCGTCTTCCAGCTTCTGCTGCTCGGCGCGGCGCTTATTCATCTCGAACTCATAGAGTTTCGCGCGCAGCTGCTGCATGGCGCGGTCTTTGTTCTGATGCTGCGAGCGTTCGTCCTGGCACTCCGTCACGATACCGGTCGGGATATGCGTGATTCGGACAGCGGATTCCGTCTTCTGAACGTGCTGGCCGCCGGCACCGGAGGCACGGTACACGTCGATACGGAGGTCGGCCGGATTGATTTCGATCTCAATCGAGTCATCCACTTCGGGGTACACGTAGACAGAAGCAAAGGACGTGTGACGGCGGGCGTTCGAGTCGAACGGGCTCTTACGCACGAGACGGTGAATGCCGGTCTCGGTGCGGAGCGTGCCGTAGGCCCAGTCACCCTGAATATAAATGGAGCAGTTCTTGATACCGGCGACGTCGCCCGCGGTTTCGCTCGTGAGCTTCACGCTGAAGCCCTTGCTTTCCGTGTATTTCAGATACATGCGCTCAAGCATCGAGGCCCAGTCCTGGGCTTCCGTGCCGCCTGCGCCCGCCTGAATTTCAAGGTAGCAGTTCGAAGAATCCATCGGATTATTGAACATGCGCTTGAACTCAAGCTGCTCAACCTTCTTTTCGATCGACTTCACGTCTTCACCGACGCTCGCGACCGCATCCCAGTCTTCTTCCTCGCGGCTCATCTCGAAGAGTTCGCCCGCGTCGCGGATGCCGGATTCAAGCTGGCGGTAGGTTCCGACCGTATCCTCAAGGAGCTTTTTCTCCTTGGACACCTGTTCGGCATGCTTCGGGTCATTCCAGAGATCGGGGTTCTCGATCTCGCGGTTCAGTTCTTCAAGACGTCGGGCTTTGAGGTCGATGTCAAAGATACCCCCTGAGACCGGAAAGTCGGTCTCCCAGATCGGTGATGCTGTTCCCGATCTGATTAAGCTGTTCAGCTTCCATTTATATCTCTTACTGTACAGAAACGAAAAAGGAAAATTATAAAGTAGAACGGGGCGCCGCAAAGCCGCGCGGGGGCTTTCCGGATAGGGGTGAAATACCCTGACCCCGTGTCAGTCTGAGGACGGAGGCGAGGCGCCTACTCCTCAGCGTTTTCAATCATGAGCTGGAGCGACTTCCGGCCCATCCACTCATTCACGTCCAGCCGATAGGCGAGCTTCACGCGTCCCGGAAGCGGCGTGCTGTGGCGGAAGAAAATGGCGTCGAAATGCTGACCCGCGGTCGACACGGTCGCTTTGAGATGCTCGCCGCCCCGAAGCGGGGTCTGGCGGACGATATCGAATTCGTTCGCGAAAAGCGGCGCCTCGAAGGACTGCCCCCAGACGACAGAATCAATTTCCCGGATGAGACCGAAGGAAATCTCTTCAGGCGCGAGCGCGCCGTCCACAACGATGTCTTCCGTGAGAAGCTCGGGAGAAATATTTTCCGACACCACCTTTTCAAACGCGTCGCGGAACTGCTCAAGGCCGTCCCCCCGGATCGTGAGACCCGCGGCGAGCGCGTGGCCGCCGTAGCGAAGGATCAGCCCCGGAAACATTGTGTCAATCCGCGAGAGGCAGTACCGGAGGTGAAGCCCCGGGATGGAGCGGCCGGAGCCGCGGAGAAGGCCATTTTTGGTCGGCGCGAAAGCGATCACCGGGCGGTGAGTCCGTTCCTTCACGCGGCTCGCGACGAGGCCGACAAGCCCCTGATGCCAGTCCGGGTGGCTGAGCACGAGGCTCATGCGGTGCTCGATATCGGCGTCGGAGAGCGAATCCAGCGCCTCTTCCTGCATGCTGCGTTCGAGCGCCTTCCGCTGATCATTGATGTCCTCAAGCTGTGAGGCGAGTTCAGTGGCGTTCGCCTCTCCCGCGAGGAGGCACTGGATCCCGATCTCCATATTGGCGATACGGCCGGCGGCGTTGATCCGGGGCGCGAGCGTGAAGCCGAGGTCACGGACCGAGATCTGGGAAATATCGCGCTTATTCTGATTCGCGAGCGTGTAAAGCGCGGTGAGCCCCGCGCTTCCCCTGCCGCTCCGGAGACGCTTCAGTCCCTGAGCCACAAGAATGCGGTTATTGCGGTCAAGCGGCACAACGTCCGCCACGGTTCCGAGCGCGACGAGGTCAAGGAGCTTGGAGAGCTTCGGCTGCTGCCCGGCCGCAAAGGCGCCGCGGGCCCGGAGCTCCGCGCGGAGCGCGATCAGGACGTAGAAGATCACACCGACACCGGCGAGGTTCCCCGGCGCACCGGCGCCGTCAGGACCGTTCGGATTCACGATGCAGGCCGCGGCCGGCAGGTATTCGCCCGGGAGATGGTGATCTGTCACGATCACGCGGATACCGAGCTGGTTTGCGCGCGCCACGCCTTCCACGCTTCCCATGCCGTTATCCACGGTGAGAATGATGTCAGGGCGGCCGTATTTTTCGGTGAGCGCGTCGACCACCACGGGGGAAAGGCCGTACCCCATCGACATGCGGTCCGGAATGAACCAGGACACTTGCTCAGGCCGGAACCCGAGAAGCCGCAGTCCCTGATAAGCCACCGTGCTCGCTGTTGCCCCGTCGCAGTCATAGTCGCCGACAACGGCAACCGATTCCCCTTTCTCAAGAGCGTCCGCGAGCATCGAGGCGGCTTCCGCGGCGTGCGGGAGCGCGGTGGGCGGAATCAGTCCGGCGAGCCCCGTATCCATTTCGCTTTTCCCGACAATCCGCCTCCCGGCAAGCACCTGAGCGAGAGGACGGGAGAAACCTTCCGACTGCAGCCTTGCGGCGGCGGCCGGATCGTAGTGTCGGGTAATAAAGCGGGTCTTCATAGTGTTTTCAGTCTGAATCCGTGAGCCAGGAGTAGTCGGGGGGCGTTTTTTTGGCAAACCGGCTGAGGAATCGGCTCTTCAGTCCTTCGGTTTTGGGGAGGAGCGTCGCGGTGGTGCCGAGGCCGCAGGCTACGATAGCAGTGCTTTCAGTCTTCCGCTCAATCGCGGCGGCCTTCAGTTCCGCGATTTTGGAAGCAACACCGGGGAGCGCGGCGAGCCACGCGTCCCAGTCACCCCGCAGCCACGGTTCCCAGAGGTCACTGATCACGGCGATCATGTCACCGGGGGCCGCTTCCTCAGGCCACGTTTTTCCTGTCGTGCGGCTCACGAACTGGCAGAGCATCCCGGCCTCCATCGCCCAGCTGCGGAGGACCGGCTCGTCGGACATCACGGCGCGGATCAGGGTCGGCGGATAGAAGCGGATCTGACGCCCGCCTCCCGCGATCCATACGGCGTTCGGAGCGGGGCGGCCAGCGGCCTTCCGGCCCGCGGTAATCTCGGTGCCAGCCATTGTCTCAGCACACGCCCTGAGGCACTCAAGCGCCATATCGCGGTCCCCCGCGATCGCGCCTTCATCCAGCCCCATGCCGTCCTGGCACTCCCAGGGGCGGAGCACGGCCTCCCAGTCCTTCATGCGGGTGGCGTACCAGAGCGTATCCCACTGCTGGAGGACGAAACCGAATTTCGCGAGCGTCTTCCGGAGCGGTTCCGAGCAGCGGTCGATTTCTTCCGCGGTGAGAGGATCGCTTCCGAGCGAGCGGTAAACGCCGTTCTCCTCAACGCACGGCGTCACGGACCAGATTTCCGTCGCGAGCGTCGGACCGTGATCCTCAAGCCACACGTAGGCCGCGTGAGCCGGAGTCGTTTTCCCACGCGGCACCACGCCCCAGAACCAGAGGTGATGGGTGCAGCGCGCAAAGGGCAGCGTCAGCCCCTCGGCAAGCCTCTGGCAGACAGGGGTGCCAAGACCTTCCAGGATGGGGTCGAGAAGTGACCGGTCGATTCGAGGAATGACAGCGGGGGCGACGTCCTTCGGCAGACGGGCACCGGGGAGCAGGTAATAGGCAGTGGACATAGGGATCCTATTTTAGACGGAAGACGGTCCCGGGTTAGGTCCGCTCTTGCTTAGAATGTGTGCACAGCTCCGGGATCCGCCCGGAGTCAACAGTCAACACTTCAGGATTTGAGCTCCGTGTCTCTGCCTTTTGAATTTCTGATCGGCCTCCGCTATACGCGTTCCGGCCGGCGAACCGGACGGAAGGACCGGTTTGTTTCCTTCATCTCAGCGACGTCTGTCGTGTCAATCGCGCTCGGCGTGATGGCGCTGATCATTGTGCTTTCCGTGATGAACGGGTTCCAGACCCAGGTTCGTGACCGGATGCTGTCTGTCATTCCGCATATCCAGATTTCAAGCGGCACGGGTCCCGTGTCGGACTGGAGGTCGCTTGCCGCGGTCGCGGAAAAGAACTCCGAAGTGCGGGGAGCCGCACCCTTCGTTGAAGGGCAGGGGCTGATTTCGACTGGTGACCGCGTGATCGGCACCATGGTGGAAGGGGTCGATCCGAAGGAAGAGGTGAAGGCGAGTGAAGTCGCTTCCACGATGCCCGCCGGAACGCTTGACTCACTTACGCCGGGGAGCTTCCACGCGGTGATCGGGTCGGTGCTCGCCGCACGGCTTGGCGTGGCGCCCGGAGATAAGATTGCGCTCGTCGTCCCTCAGGGCACCACGACACCCGCCGGCATGATCCCGCGGGTCCGGACGCTCACGGTGTCAGGGATCTTTACGGCTGGGCACTTCGAATACGATTCGACGATGCTCTTCATGAATATTGAGGACGCCGCGGCGCTCTTCCGCACCGGGGGCCCGATGGGCGTCCGTGTCCGCGTGGCGGATATGCAGGAAGCCCCCGCTGTCGCTGAGAGTCTCATGAAGTCGCTGCCGCCCGGGTACTTCGCCCGCGACTGGACCGTGGAAAACAAGACATGGTTCGCCGCAGTGCAGGTGGAGAAGCGGATGATGTCGATCATTCTCTTTCTCATCGTGCTCGTGGGCGCGTTCGGGCTGGTGTCGACTCTCGTGATGACCGTGACCGAGAAGCAGTCAGACATCGCGATTCTCCGGACGCTTGGCGCTTCGCCTGGCTCCATCATGAAGATCTTCATGATCCAGGGCGCGGTGATCGGCGTGATCGGTGTGGCATCCGGTGTCGCGATCGGGCTACTCATCGCGTGCAATCTCGGTTCCATCGTGTCCGCGATTGAGGCGGTTTTCCATGTGGAATTCCTCCCGCAGTCGATTTACCTGATTTCCGGCATGCCGTCCGAACCCCGGGCGTCCGACATTATTCCGATTGCCGTTTTTTCTCTTTTCCTGTCGCTTGCCGCGACCGTTTATCCGAGCTGGCGTGCGTCCCGCATCCGGCCTGCTGAGGCTCTGAGATATGAGTGAGTTTGCGATTGAGGTTGAGGGTCTCGCCAAGGCGTACCGTGAGGGAGACCGTGAAACACCGGTGCTGAAGAATGTGTCGCTCCGCGTGAAGCCTGGGGAAACCGTCGCGATTGTCGGGGCGTCAGGCGCCGGCAAGTCGACGCTCCTTCACTGTATCGGCGGGCTGGATGACGCCGACGCCGGGCGCGTGGTGGTGGATGGTGTCGATATCGGAGGGATGGATGAGAAGGCGCGCGGTGACCTGAGAAACCGGCGTCTCGGCTTTGTCTATCAGTTCCATCACCTGCTTCCGGAATTCACGGCGCTCGAAAACGTGGCGATGCCGCTCTATATCCGGAGGACACCCGAGGCGGAAGCCAACGCTGCCGCGAAGGCGGTGCTGGAGGAAATCGGGCTCGGGGAGCGGCTTGATCACCTGCCGTCCCAGCTTTCAGGGGGCGAGCGGCAGCGAACCGCGATTGCCCGCGCCGTTGTGACCTCTCCCGCCTGCATTCTCGCGGACGAACCGACGGGGAACCTCGATCAGGACACCGCGCAGGCGGTCTGGGACCGGTTCCTCAGTCTCGCGAGCGAAAAGAACACCGCGATCATCATCGTGACGCATGACCTGGGACTCGCGAAGCGCTGCGGCCGGATTCTGAGGCTGAAGGGCGGTTCGATTGAGCCCTTTGAGGAGTGACCGGGAGGAGGGTGAGCCGTGGCCTGTCTTATCGATACGCATAACCACATGCAGTCTGAGCAGTTCGATCATGACCGTCCGGATGTCTTCCGGCGGGCGAAAGAGTCGGGTGTCGGCTGCGCGCTCATCGCGGCGGGAATTTCAGGCGACTGGACGAAATGCCTCCGGGTGGGGGCAGAGTCCGGGTGGTGCGTCGGGCTTGGGGTTCATCCGCTCGCGACCGCCCGTCCCACGGTGACCCCTGAAGTGGCGGACGAGCTGCGTGACGCGCTCAGGCGCGAAATGGCGGATCCCGCGAGCCGCGTGGTGGCGGTCGCGGAGATCGGGCTGGATGGTTTTGTGCCGGATCTGGACCGCGCGAAACAGGAAGCGGTGTTTGTCGCCCAGCTGAAGGTGGCGCGGGATACCGGCATGCCGGTCTCGCTTCACGTGAGGCGGTCTGTCGACTGGGTCACCAAGTGGCTTCGTCGGATTCCGGTTTCAGGCGGTGTCGCGCACGCGTTTAATGGCTCCGAGGAGCAGGCGAGGATTCTGATTTCGCTTGGACTCAAACTCGGATTCGGCGGCGCGATGATGTATAGCGGCAGCCGCCGGATCAGGCGTCTTGCGGCTACGCTTCCTCTTGAAAGCATCGTGCTTGAAACCGACGCTCCGGATATGCCTTCAGGCGCGAGGCGCGACAGCGGCAACCTCCGGACTGAACCCGCTGATATCGCGGGGTATCTCGATGAACTCGCTCAGCTCCGGGGCATGCCCCGCGACGAGCTTCTTTCAGCCCTCCAGGCGAATTCTCTTGCGGCATTCCCGGGAATGCGTGAGTTTCTCCCGGAGCGTCAGAAGAACTGAAACGCCATATAGAGTTACACTCACGTTCTAATACTTTGACCTGCAAAGTCTTAAGGAAAATGACCCAGTATACGAAAAATAACAGCGCGCTTGTCGCCGTCATCGGTCTTGATCAGCCCGGTATTGTTGCCACCGTTTCTTCCGCCCTTACCCGTCTGGGCTGCAATATCGAAGAAATGACCCAGTCCACGCTGCACGACCAGTTTTCGGGCATTTATCTGCTGAATAAGCCTGAAGGCCTGTCCAACGAGACGCTCAACGAGGAAATCAGCAAGGCGCTCGAAGCCCGCAAATTCCACCTCTCCCTTGTGATCCGCGACTTTGAAGAACTGCCGAAGGATTCCGTGCCGGAGTCCGAATCCTACGTGGTGACGATCTGGGGCAAAGACGGCAACGACATCGTGTCGACCTTCTCCCGCATCATGAGTGAGCAGCGCGTGAACATTCACGATCTGCGCGCGAAGCCGCTCGGTGAGGGTGAGTCCGTTCAGATTTTTGAAGTTAGCGTGCCGAAGGCGGTTGACGCCCGCGCGCTGCACCGCGTGATGTCGGAACGCGCCAAGGCCATGGGCCTCTCGCTCACGATGCAGCATCACCTCATTTTTGATGCGATGCATCACATCGAAATTCATTAATTCCATTTCGGCTGCAAGAGCGGCAGAAGACTCTTTTAGGGTGAAAAACAACAATGATTTCTGAAAACGAGATCCTTTCCACCATCAACATGACCCGGGCCGAGCACCTTGACGTGCGTACGGTGACGCTCGGTGTCAGCCTGTTCGACTGCGCGAGCACCGACTACGACACGTTTGCCTATCGTCTCCGCGCGAAGATCAGCAAGTATGCGAAGCGCCTCGTTGAGACCTGCAACATGGTCGGCGACCGCTACGGCATTCCGGTTGTGAACAAGCGTATTTCGGTTTCTCCGATCGGTACGGTCTGCTCCTCCTTCACGCGCGATCAGCTTGCCGCCGTCTGCCGCGAGCTTGACGCTGCCGCGAAGGAAGTCGGTGTCGACTTTGTGGGCGGTTTCGGCGCTCTCGTTGAGAAGGGCATCACCCCCGGTGAGCGTAACCTGATCGACTCGCTGCCTGAAGCCCTCGCGACCACGGACCGCGTCTGCTCCTCGATCAACGTGGGCAGCACGAAGGCCGGTATCAACATGGACGCGGTTGCCCTGATGGGCCAGCGCGTGCTTGATGTCGCCCAGGCGACCTCGGACCGCGACGGTATCGGCGCGGCGAAGCTCGTTGTCTTCTGCAACATTCCCCAGGACGTGCCCTTCATGGCCGGCGCCTACCTCGGTATCGGTGAGCCTGACGTCGTGATCGACGTCGGTGTTTCCGGTCCGGGCGTTGTGAAGAAGGCGCTTGACCGCCTGATCGAAGAGAAGAACAACGGCCGCCATATCACGGTGGACGATGTTGCCGAAACGATCAAGTTCACGGCCTTCAAGGTGACGCGCGTCGGTGAAATCATCGGCCGCGACGTGGCGAAGGAACTCGGCATCCCGTTTGGCGTGGCCGATCTGTCGCTCGCTCCGACCCCGGCGATCGGTGACTCCGTCGGTGAAATCTTCCAGGCTCTCGGTCTCTCCTCGATCGGCGCTCCCGGCACGACCGCGATTCTCGCGATGCTGAATGACGCGGTGAAGAAGGGCGGCGTTTTCGCTTCCTCTCACGTCGGCGGCCTCTCCGGCGCCTTCATCCCAGTGTCCGAGGACGCGGCGATTGAAGCCGCTGCCCGCAGCGGCGCGCTCACGTTCGAGAAGCTCGAGGCGATGACCTCGGTCTGCTCGGTCGGTCTCGACATGATCGCGATCCCGGGTGACACCCCGGCCTCGACGATCGGCGGCATCATTGCTGACGAAGCCGCGATCGGCATGATCAACAACAAGGCGACCGCTGTCCGCGTGATTCCGGTCCCCGGCAAGACGGCGGGCGACGTGGCGGTCTTCGGCGGACTGCTCGGCGAAGCGGCCGTCATCCGCGTTCCTGGCGGTGACTCCGCAGGCTTCGTGAACCTCGGCGGCCGTATCCCGGCTCCGATTCACAGCCTGAAGAACTAACGGATAAGAGACCGGGATTCTCCCGGTTTTATCCGTGTTCCGGAATAAGGCCGGGGACTCAGTCCCTGGCCTTTTTTCTTAATTTTTTGAAATTCATCCCCGCATAGGTTCACAATACAAAAGTGGGGATGCCTCTGCCTGGAGAAGCGGGGGCGGGTTTTGGTTGACTTCGGGTTGGAGAGAAAAATGGGGTCGGAAAGTAAATCGCCGCTGGTGAGAATCGTGGATGACGACGAAGGCGTGAGGCAGTCGAGCGCCTTCCTGCTCGGGGCCGCAGGCTACGAGACCGCATGCTACGAGAGCGCTGACGACTTTCTGAAGCATGATGATCCGGCCCGTCCAGGCTGCCTCCTGCTCGACGCCCGAATGCCGGGCATGACAGGCCTTGAACTGCAGGATCTGCTCGACTCCAGGGGTTTCAGGATTCCGGTGATCTTTGTCACCGGGCACGGCGACGTCGATATGGCGGTGCACGTGCTGAAGCAGGGCGCCGCGGATTTCCTCCAGAAACCGGTGGACGGCGACCGGCTGATCGCCGTGGTGGAGGCCGCCGTGAAGCGCGACCTCGAGCGGGTTGAGGCGGATGAGCGCGATAACGCGGACCGGGCGGCCTTTGAGACGCTGACCGCGCGCGAAAAAGAAGTGGTGAAGCTTGTTGCCGAGGGGCTCCAGAACAAAGAAATCGCCGAGAAACTGAATATCGCCGAGAAGACCGTCAAGGTGCACCGCGGCTCCGCCACCCGGAAGCTGAACGTCCGTAATGGCGTTGACATTGCCACGCTGCTTCGCCGCATCGGCGTCATGAATTGAATATTTCTGCGGCCTAATCCGTCCGCAGTCTCGCCTAGAATCTGAATTTGTATTAATTTGCAAAACCGGATTCGGGATTTCTACTGATATAAGCACGCCGCCATAGAATGGGCTGTCGCAAGGGGATTCCCACGCGAGGCCTGTCTGAAGGCGTTTATTCCTCATTAACCGCAGAGAAGATTTGTCCGATGGCACCAGATAACAAGAAAACCGAAGCGCCGGTTAAAGTGAACTGGCAGCTTGCCCGTTCGATGGTGGAACCGCTCTACGCGGGGCAATGCCTTGAGACAGGCGAACCCCGTATGTCGCACGCAGACGGCATGGCCAGCATTCTGCGGGGCATCCGGGATGATGATGAACTGATTGCCGCGGCCTATCTCTCCTCCGTGCAGGATTATCTGAAGAATCCTGAGGAGTGGATTGAGAAGAGTTTCGGCGGCAAGGTGCTCGAGCTCTGCACCGATCTGCAGCGTCTGATGAAGCTCTCCGAACAGGCCCGTTCGAGCAACAAGGAAGCGAATGCCGCGTCCCAGCCCGAGAAGCTGAGAAAGATGCTGCTCGCGATGTGCGGCGACCTCCGGGTCGTGCTCCTTCGTCTCGCGAGCCGTCTGCAGACGCTGCGCTGGTTTGTGATGCACCCGTCGGATGACGCGAAGATCTACGCCGCGGAAACGCTCCAGCTCTACTCGCCGCTCGCGAACCGCCTCGGTATCTGGCAGATGAAGTGGGAGCTCGAGGACCTGTCGCTCCGCTTCACGCGGCCTGAGGTCTATCAGGAGATCGTGCGGCACCTCGACGCGAGCCGCGCCGAGCGCCTCGCCTTCGTGCAGCAGGCCGTGACGAAGATCCGGTCGCTGCTCGCCGCGCACCATATCCGGGGCGAGGTCTCCGGCCGCTCGAAGCATATCTACTCGATCTGGCTCAAGATGGAGCGTAAGCACCTGCCGTTTGAGCGGCTCTTCGACCTCCGGGCGCTCCGCGTCATCGTGGATACGGTCGAACAGTGCTACGAGGTGCTCTCGATCCTGAATGAAAATTTCACCGCGATTCAGTCAGAGTACGACGACTATATCGCGCATCCGAAGCCGAACGGCTATCGGTCGCTGCACACGGTTGTGAAGGCTTCAAACGGGCTTCCGGTCGAAATCCAGATCCGTACGCGCGAGATGCATGAGTTCGCGGAACTCGGTTTCGCGGCCCACTGGCGCTATAAGGAAGCGGGCAATTCGCTTGGCGTGAATTCCGCTGAAGAGCAGAAAGTTGTCTGGCTCCGTCAGCTGCTCGCGTGGCACTCGGACGTTGAGCCGCCGCGCGCGCCGGGTGTCGAGGACGATCTGATCTACGCGCTCACCCCGATGGGGCGCGTTGTGGAACTCGCGGCGAACAGCACACCGGTGGACTTTGCCTATATGGTCCACACGCAGCTCGGCCACCGCTGCCGAGGCGCGAAGGTGAACGGCGCGATCGTGCCGCTCACGCATAAGCTGAAGACCGGCGACACGGTGGAAATCATCGCGGCGAAGTCCGGCGGCCCGTCGCAGGACTGGATGAATCCGGAGCTTGGGTTCGCCGCCATGGCCCGGACCCGCGGCAAGGTGAGAACGTGGTTCAACCAGCTGCACCTCCAGGAGCAGATCGCACGCGGGCGTGATGAGCTCGATACCGAACTCGCGCGCCTCGGGAAGTCGACTTATAACCTTGAGTCGCTCGCGAAGACGCTTGGTTTTGAGTCCGTGGATGATCTCTGCCTCACCATCGCGAAGGACGAGATTTCGAACCGCGCGATCGAAGCGGTCGTGGTGCCTCAGACGCAGAAAAAGGCGGCCGATGAGCCGATGATCCCGGTGAAGCCCGCGCAGCCGCGTGCCCATCACGATAACGGACAGATTCTTGTTGCTGGTGTCGGATCGCTTCTCACGCAGCTCGCGAAGTGCTGCCATCCGGTGCCGCCTGACGAGATCGTGGGCTTTGTGTCCCGCGGCCGCGGTGTCGTTGTGCACCGCGCTGACTGCCCGAACGTGAAGAACCTGATGGAGCAGTCGAAGGAACGTCTGATTGAGGTCTCCTGGGGTGAAGCGCCCGAGGACACTCTCTACCCGATGGAGATCCTCGTTCTCGCCCGCGACCGTATCGGTCTTCTGAAAGATGTGACCGATGTCTTCATCCGCCTGAAGATCAACATCACGAACGTCAACACGCAGACTGTGAAGAACGTCGCGCGCCTGAAATTCGGGGTGGAAGTGGCCGGTGCCGCGCTGATGCAGCAGGCCCTGAAGGAGATTCTTGAGGTGAAAGGGGTCATTTCGGCCCATAGAAGCTAGTGAAAACCCCTAAAATAAAATATTTTTAGGGGGAACTCTTGCTTTTTTATTTTGGATCCGTAGAATTCTAATTCTCTCAGGCACGTAGCTCAGCTGGTTAGAGCATCACCTTGACATGGTGGGGGTCGTTGGTTCGAGTCCAATCGTGCCTACCAAATTTTTCTGGGAGTGCTGTGTTGTTAGATTTTTCTCTGATGAATCGAACTACACTGACCATCATCTAAAACCGATGGTGAGTCACACAGCAGTTCTGTTGCTTTAAAAAAGAAAGTGCGGCTCGGGCCGCACTTTTTTTTTATTCTTTGCAGCCCGAGCCGGCGGCCGATATCCTTTACCTGGGCGGACCGGCCGGCAGAACCGCCTGACGGGCGGTCAGAGTTGCCGCTCTTCAGGCGGCAAACAGTCTGGGCAAGAAATCTTTTGAAAGAGAAGTCCCTGTCTGAAGGGGTTGAAAAGGGAGTGTCAAATGTTGGAAATTACTTTGCCGGATGGTTCAAAGCGCGAGTTTGAAGGCCCCGTGACAGTGGCGCAGATTGCCGCTTCGATCGGTGCCGGACTCGCCCGTGCGGCGCTTGCCGGCCGCGTGGACGGAAAGCTTGTGGATCTCTCCGAGACCGTGGATCACGACGCCTCTGTCGCGATCATCACCGGTAAGGATGAGGAAGGTCTTGACATCATTCGCCACTCCACCGCTCACCTGATGGCTCAGGCAGTGAAGCAGCTCTATCCGGAAGCCGAAGTGACGATCGGACCGTCGATCGAAAACGGTTTCTACTACGACTTCTCCTGCAAGAAGCCCTTCTCGGAAGAAGACCTCGCGAAGATCGAAAAGCGCATGGACGAGATCGTGGCGGAGAACCTCCCGATCACGCACCGCGAAGTGACGCGCGACGAGGCGATCTCCTTCTTCGATAAGCTCGGCGAGCACTATAAGGTCGAACTCGTGAAGGCGATTCCGGAAGACCAGAAGATCACGCTCTACACGCAGGGCGACTTCACGGATCTGTGCCGCGGGCCTCACGTGCCGAGCACCGGTGTGCTGAAGGTGCATAAGCTGATGAAGGTGGCCGGCGCTTACTGGCGCGGCGACTCGAAGAATGAGATGCTGCAGCGTATCTACGGCACCGCGTTCGCGACGAAGGATGAGCTGAAGGCTTATCTGCACATGCTCGAAGAGGCCGCCCGCCGCGACCACCGCAAGCTTGGCAAGGACATGGACCTCTTCCACCTCCAGGAAGAAGCCCCGGGCATGATTTTCTGGCACGCGAAGGGCTGGGCCCTCTGGCAGGTGATCGAGCAGTACATGCGCCGCATCTACCGCGACAACGGCTACCAGGAAGTGAAGGCTCCGCAGCTTCTCGACCGCTCCCTCTGGGAGAAGTCCGGCCACTGGGCGAAGTACCGCTCCAACATGTTCACGACGGAGTCTGAGAACCGCATCTACGCTCTGAAGCCGATGAACTGCCCGGGCCACATCCAGATCTTCAAGAGCGCGCTCCGCTCTTACCGCGATCTGCCGATCCGCTACGGTGAATTCGGTCAGTGCCACCGCAACGAGCCGTCCGGCTCTCTGCACGGCCTGATGCGCGTCCGCGGTTTCACGCAGGACGACGGCCACATCTTCTGCACGGAAGATCAGATTCTCGACGAATGCGTGAATTTCACCGCGATCGTGAAGAAGGTCTACAAGGACTTCGGATTCGACGATATTGAGTACTTCGTCGCGACGCGTCCTGAAATGCGTATCGGTGACGACGCGACCTGGGACAAGGCTGAGAAGGATCTGATGATCGCTCTCGACCGCGCCGGTGTGAAGTACAAGGTGCTGCCGGGTGAAGGCGCTTTCTACGGCCCGAAGGTTGAGTACCACCTCCGTGACTGCCTCGGCCGCAGCTGGCAGTGCGGTACGGTTCAGGTTGACTTCCAGATGCCGGGCCGTCTCGGAGCGGAATATGTTGATGCCGATGACCAGAGAAAGGTCCCGGTTATGCTCCATCGTGCTATCCTCGGTTCTCTGGAACGCTGGATTGGTATGCTGCTTGAGAACTACGCCGGAGCCCTTCCGCCGTGGCTCGCACCGACTCAGGTAGCGGTTGCCTCCATTACGGATTCCCAGGCAGACTACGCTCACGAGGTTTATCAGAAACTCTTCAATGCGGGTTATCGAGTAGAAGAGGATTTGCGCAGTGAGAAAATCAACTATAAAATTCGCGAACTTAGTCTGACGAAAGTTCCTTACATCCTGGTTGTGGGTGAGAAGGAAAAGCAGGCAGGTACAGTGGCTGTCCGTGAGCGCGGCGGCCGGAATATCGGTGCTATGAGTTTTGACGACTTTGCTGCGCTGCTCGCGGCTCAGGTCGCCGATCACACCAACATTGAGGTTAATAAGTGATAACAAATAGTAGGGATAACCCTGCAAAAGAGGAAAATCGTCATCGTCTGAATCGTGAAATCCGGGTCCCCGAGGTCCGAGTCACGATGCCGGACGGAACCAGCGTCATCATGAACACGTACGACGCTCTTCACAAGGCTGAAGAGCTCGGCGTGGATCTGGTCGAAGTCGCGCCGAAGGCGCGTCCGCCGGTTTGCAAGCTGATTGACTACGGCAAGTTCAAGTACCAGGAACAGAAGCGCGCTCAGGAAGCCAAGGCCAAGCAGAAGGTCACGCAGGTGAAGGAAGTGAAGTTCCGCCCCGCGACCGACGAAAACGATTTTCAGACGAAGATCCGTGCTGTCCGCCGCTTCCTTGAAGGCGGAGATAAGGCTAAAATTACGCTCCGCTATCGCGGCCGCGAAATGGCCCATCAGGAATTCGGCGTGGAACTTATGGACCGCGTGAAGACCGAGCTGGGTGATATCGCTCAGGTTGAGCAGAATCCGAAGCTCGAAGGGCGCCAGATGATCATGGTGCTCGGGCCGAAGCGCAAGAAGTAATCAGACGAAATCGTCCGGGGGAGATGCGTTTCTCTCCTCCGGCATTTCTGACCAGTTTTGCAGTACCTCCGAAACTTCTCCCAACCCGGGAAGTGTCGGAGTTAGAAGAAGTGATTCAAGGGCAGTTCAAGACCATCCAAACTTTTTCCGGAAGGCGCCTTTGAGTCATCAATAAAGAGGAAACGGCAAATGCCGAAGATGAAAACCAAGCGGGCTGCTGCCAAGCGCTTTAAAGTGCGCTCCGGCGGTTCCATCAAGTTTGGCCACTCGACCAAGCGTCACATCCTGTCCCATCGCACGACCAAGAACAAGCGTCACCTGCGCGGCATGGTGACGGTTGCGAAGTGCAATGAGCTCAACGTCAAGCGCATGCTTGCCATCGCTTCCTGATCTGGATAGGAGAATAAAAAGATGCCTCGAGTTAAGCGTGGTGTAACCGCTCGTGCCCGTCATAAGAAGCTGCTCGCCCTGTCGAAGGGCTACAGCCTTCGTGCCAACAATGTGTTCCGTGTGGCCAAGGAAGCCGTCATGCGCGGCGCCCAGTACGCCTATCGTGACCGCCGTGCGAAGAAGCGCGTCTTCCGCCGTCTGTGGATTGCCCGTATCAATGCGGCTACCCGTCAGAACGGAATGACCTACAGCGCCTTCATCAACGGCCTTCACAAGGCGAACATCCTCCTTGATCGCAAGGTGCTCGCTGATATGGCTGTGTTTGACAAGGAAGGCTTTGTTGCTCTGGTCGAAAAGGCCAAGGCAGCTCGTGCTTAATTGGTGAATCCACTTGTCAAAGCACAGGAGCGCTGAAGCCTCGGCTGAGGTGCTCCAGCTTTAAAAGGGGCGGGCCAGCAGTACCGGGCCGCCCCTTTTTTCGTTATCTTCTTCTGTATTGCGGGCAAGAAAGCAGACCGCTGCTGCCCACGTTTTCCGTATCGGAATCAAAAAATGGAAGATTTATCCAAACTGATTGAATCCGCCCGGCAGGCTTTCGCTGAAGCGACGCAGCCTGCAGCGCTGGAAGATGCCAAGGCGAAATTCCTTGGGAAGTCCGGCACCCTCACGACAATGATGAAGGGTCTGCGGGATCTCGCAGCCGACCAGCGGAAGGCGGCCGGTGCTGAGATCAATGCCGCAAAGCGTGCTGTGGAAGAGGCGCTGAACGCCCGCCGCGAAGCGCTCGCGCAGGCCGCTCTCGAGAAGAAGCTTGCCGAGGAAGCGATCGATGTGACGCTGCCGGGACGTACGTCTCCCGCCGGCGGCATCCACCCCGTGATCCGCACCTGGATGCGTATTGAAGAGATTTTCCGTTCGATCGGTTTCGACGTGGCCTCCGGCCCCGAAATCGAGAACGACTGGTACACGTTCACGGCGCTCAATAACCCCCTCAACCATCCGGCCCGCTCGATGCAGGATACGTTCTACGTCGACATGAAGGATGAGAAGGGGCTGCTGCTGCCGCTGCGCCCGCACACCTCCCCGATGCAGGTCCGTTACTCCCGCACCCACAAGCCGCCGATCAAGGTGATTGCTCCGGGACGTACCTACCGCGTTGACTCCGACGCCACGCACTCCCCGATGTTCCATCAGGTCGAAGGACTGTGGCTCGGCGAAAACATCAGCTTCGCGGATCTGAAGGGCGTGTACTCCATGTTCCTGCGCCGGTTCTTCGAAACCGACGACCTCATCGTGCGCTTCCGTCCGAGCTACTTCCCGTTCACCGAGCCGTCTGTTGAAGTGGACATGATGTTCACCACCGGCTCCCGCAAGGGCAAGTGGCTTGAGATTTCCGGCGCCGGCGAAGTGCACCCGACCGTGGTCCGCAACTACGGGCTCGATCCCGAGCAGTACTGCGGCTTCGCTTTCGGCTCGGGTCTTGAGCGTCTCACGATGCTGCGCTACGGCATCGACGACCTGCGGCTCTTCTTTGAAGGCGACCTCCGGTTCCTTCGCCAGTTCAACGAGTAATGGGGAAGAAAAATGCTGTTTTCTGAAAGCTGGCTTCGTACGTATGTGAATCCCGCGATTTCGAGCGAGGAGCTCCAGGACGCGCTCACGATGCACGGCCTCGAAGTGGACGAAGCCCGTAAGGCGGCCCCCGATTTCACGGGTGTCGTGATTGCTGAAGTCGTTGAATGCCGCGACCATGAGAATTCCGATCACCTGCATGTCTGCCAGGTGAACGCCGGCACTGGCGAACTGATCCAGATCGTCTGCGGCGCGCCGAACGTCCGAGCTGGGGTGCGTGTGCCCTGCGCGATGGTGGGAGCTGAGCTCCCCGGCGGGTTCAAGATCAAGAAGGCGAAGCTGCGCGGCGTGCCCTCGAACGGCATGCTCTGCTCGGCCCGTGAGCTCGGCGTGTCCGAGGATCATGACGGTCTCTGGCTTCTGCCGGAAGACGCCCCGATCGGCGAAGATATCCGCAAGTACGCTCACCTCGACGACGTCGTGGTGGATCTGAACGTCACGCCGAACCGCGGTGACGCGCTTTCTCTCACCGGTATCGCGCGTGAAGTCCACGCCGTGACGGGGGCTGAGCTGAAGCTCCCGGAAATCCATGAAGCCGCTGTGACGACTGACGCGGCTCATGCCGTGAAGATTGAGGCCTCTGACCTCTGCGCCCGTTATACGAGCCGCGTGATCACGGGGCTGAACGCCAAGGCGAAGACGCCTGAATGGATGGCGGAGCGGCTTGAGCGCTGCGGTCAGCGTCCGATTTCGGCTCTCGTCGATATTTCGAATTACGTGCTCCTTGAGCTCGGCCGTCCGACTCACTTCTTTGATCTCGATAAGCTCTCCGGCACCGTGACGGCGCGCTGGGCGAAGAAAGGCGAGAAGATTGAGCTCCTGAACGGCAAGACCGTTGACCTGACCCCGTACTACGGCGTGATCGCGGATGATAACGGTTCGCAGGCGATCGCCGGCATCATGGGCGGCTCGGCGGACTCTGTGTCGGATGACACGGTGAACCTCTTCATCGAGTCCGCGTTCTTCCGTCCGGCCGCGATCCAGGGCCGCGCCCGTAAGCTCAGCTTCTCGTCTGACTCCTCGTTCCGTTTCGAGCGCGGTGTCGACTATGGAACGACCCGTGAGCATCTCGAGTACATCACGGCGCTCGTTCTCTCGATCTGCGGAACCGACGCCACGCGCGTCGGCCCGGTGAGCGACATTGAGTCCGATCTCCCGGAGCGCCGCGTCGTGAAGTTCCGCGCTGCACGCTGCCGCAAGCTCGTCGGTGTGGACATTCCGACCGACTTCATGGAAGAAGCCTTCAAGCGTCTCGGGTTTGAGTACACGCGTGACGGTGACCTCTTCACGGTGACCTCTCCCACGTACCGCTTCGATATCGAAATCGAAGAGGACCTCGTGGAAGAAGTGGCCCGTCTTTGGGGTTACGACAAGCTGCCGGAAAATCCGCCGCTTGAGCGCGCTGTGATGCTGCCGTCCCGCGAGGATCGCCGCACGCAGCATGACCTGCGTCTGAAGCTTGCCGGCCGCGGCTATCAGGAACTCGTGAACTTCTCGTTTGTCGAAGAGAAGTGGGAGAAGGATTTCGGCGGCGAAGCTGCCCCGATCCGTCTGCTGAACCCGATCGCCTCGCAGCTCTCCGTGATGCGTACGCAGCTGATCGGCGGCCTTGTCGACATTCTGCGCTACAACCTGAACCGCAAGGAAGACCGTGTGCGCGTGTTTGAGCTCGGCCGCGTGTTCTTCCAGGATCCGACGATTGAGCCTTCTGACACGTCCGTGAAGGGCGTCCGTCAGCCCGAGCACCTCGCCGGTCTCGCCTACGGCACCGCGGACGCTCCGCAGTGGGGCATCAAGTCCCGCCGCGTGGACTTCTTCGATGTGAAGGGTGACCTCGAACGCCTCGCCTTCCCGCTCACGCTTGATTTTGTTCCGGAAGTCTTCCCGTCGCTTCACCCGGGCCGCAGCGCCGGGGTGTATCTTGACGGAAAACGGATCGGTCTCATCGGCGAATTGCACCCGAGGCTTCAGCAGGCGTATGATCTCCCCCTCTGCCCTGTGGTGTTCGAGATCGATGTAGAGCCGCTGCTCAGCGTGCCGGTCCCCGAGCATAAGCCCGTTTCCAAGTTCCAGAAGTCGCTGCGCGATATTTCGCTCGCAGTGCCGGCCTCTGTGACTTCGAAGCAGATCTTCGACGCGGTGCGCGCCGCCCGGAGAACGGATGTGAGACTCGCCTGTCTCACCGACTTCCGTCTCTTCGACGTGTACCATCCGGAAAATCAGCCTTCCGCCGATAAGTCGATGGCCTTCCGCCTCGTGCTGGAGTCCTTCGGTGAAGAGGCTGTGACTGAAGCCCAGATCGAAGGCGCGACTGAAGCGGTGATCGCTGGACTTGAACCCCTTGGCATTAAACTTCGTGCTTAATTAGGTAACCTTTGAAATGGCTATTGAAGAGAATGATTTTTCCCCCACCGTCGGGACGACGATGACGAAAGCCGATCTGGTCGATATTCTGTTTGACCGGATGGGTCTTTCGAAGCGCGAAGCGAAGCTGCTTGTCGATGTGTTTTTCGACGAGATTCGCTCCCGCCTGGAGCATGGCAGCCCCGTGAAGCTTTCCGGTTTCGGCAACTTCCAGCTGCGCGACAAGCCCCAGCGCCCCGGACGCAACCCGAAGACGGGTGAGGAAATCGCGATCACGGCCCGCCGTGTCGTTACGTTCCACGCATCGGCTAAGCTCCGCGATGCAGTCCTTGCCGGCTTCCCGGCGAAGTCTGCGAATTAAAATCGCTTTGTAATCCGAGTGTTTGAGAGCGGCAGAACCGGTAAAACGGTTCTGCCGCTTTTCTTTAAGCCCGTCCTTTTAGCGGTTAGAATCGGAAGGTCAGCTAGAGAAGGAAAAGGGCATGTCAGAGAAAGAAATCGGAGCTTTTCCGCCGATTCCGGAGAAACGCTTTTTCACGATCGGCGAAGCGGCTGAGCTGGTCGGAGTCGCGACTTCGGTTCTCCGGTTCTGGGAGGATGAGTTCAAGCAGCTTTCGCCGGGCCGTCACGGTTCGCGCCGCCGCTATGAGAAGAAGGATATTCTCACGGCGCGTGAGATCCGCTCGCTCCTCTATGATCAGGGCTATACGCTGGCCGGCGCGAAGAAGCATCTGAAGCACCGGAAGACAGCAGTCGCTCAGGCGACTGAAGGCAGAGCCGCCGTGAGCCCGAATGTGGTCGAGGAACTCCGGAATATCAGGGATTCCATCAAAAATTTCCTTTTATGAAGATTTTGTGGTATAGTTCATCTCTCTCGGGGTGTGGCGCAGCCTGGTAGCGCACTTGCATGGGGTGCAAGGGGTCGTGAGTTCGAGTCCCACCACCCCGACCAATTCCAGGAAAGGAGACAACGAAAGTTGCCTCCTTTTTCTTTGTATTCGTCTACGACAACTCAATAAAAACAAGAGCTTAAGACACAATACGCGTGTTGTCTTTGTCTCTAATCCTCTCCGTAAGGCGTGTCATTATCTAAGAATCTATGCCACAATCATTACCACAAATGAGCGGGGAAACTTCAATTTCTCCCCAAACATAACGGAATTTTTTGTGGTAATAACTGTATTTTTTATTTAAAAACATTTGATTACGGAGATTGAGCGTTATGCGCGTGGCAAACAGGATGACTGACAAGCGTTTGAAAGCCCTGACGGCTGACGCTTCATGCGGGATTGTCCCCGGGCTTTATGTTGGAGTCAGGAAGCTCAAGGACGGGACATATGCCCGTTATTTCCTGCTTCGGGATCGTGGTTTGAAGCGGGTCTTTACTCTCGGGAAGTATCCCGAAATGTCACTCGCTGAGGCCTTCGAGAAGGGGCTCAGATGGAGGAAACTGATAGCGGAAGGGATTGACCCATCTGAGCAGGAGAAAGCGACCAGAGACGCGCTACGCCCCTCCCCAGCACCTCAAAAAGAGAAGGACGCACTAACCTTTGAAAAACTTATCTGGAAGTGGATTGAGTTCAACACAAAGAGGGGGAGGTGGAAAAACGCTGAAAAATCCCGCGATCTGGTTTGGGATGGCTTTTTCAGGAATCACATCCCTAAAGAAATCAGAGACTGTCCGGTTGTAGACCTGAAACCTCAGATGTTCTGTGATGCCCTGGGGGAAAAGTGGGGGACCATGATTGACACGCCCGAAAGGATCCTTAGCGACGCTAAAAGAGCGATTGATTGGGCAATACGCTCGGAGATGATCCCGCCGATGGTTAACCCGTGCCAGGTGGTGGACGGGCGTTTAGGGGATTTGCTGCCACTAAATCGACCGGAAGGCGGGCACGAGCCGGCACTGCCGCCGAAACGTATGCCGGCTTTCTTTAAGGCACTTATGCAGCTTGTCCCGGTTAGCCAGACGGCCCGCTGCCTTGCATTCGCGATCCTTACTTCAGCGCGCAACACAACAGCGCGTGAAGCAACATGGGGGGAAATCCAGCAGGATGATGATGGGAGGTGGCTGCACGTTATTCCTCGTGCCCGCATGAAGGTGAAGAGCGAAAAGATTCCCTTTGACCGCAAAACACCGCTTTGCCTAGAAGCCGTTCAGCTGCTGGAATCAGCCCCACGGGTAGGGGGATCTCCAGATTCCTATATTTTCCCCAATGTGAACAAGGGGAGAAATTCTCCTTTTTCCCGTGATTCTGTCCGGGCGCTGATTAAGCGCATGCACGACAAACAGAAAAGAATTGACGGGATTGGCTGGGTAGACCCCGATCAGTTCCATGCGAAGACCGGCAAACCCCGTATAGTGACCCTCCACGGGCTCGCGCGGGCAACTTTCAATACCTGGGCCAAGGATGCCAAGGGATACTCCCACAAGCCGTTCTCGCGCGATCTGAGAGAAAGCTGCTTGGATCACCGCAACGAGTCCTACCAGTGCGCGTACGATCGGGAGCAGGCTCTGGGTGATATGCGTGAGGTCTACGATGCCTGGGGGAAATTCTGCATGTCATTGGTTCATGTCGGATAAACTGGCAGCGCTTTAAGCTCCAGCGGTATAACCGTTCAAGCGCCGGAGATTTAGCTAAACAAAAAAGAAGCCCCAAAAGATGGATTCAATAGGGCTGAATGCTTTTACCGCATATTGTGCCTGGATAATAATTTGTTACATTTGCAGTTTTTTAATTTTATGTTTATAAACGATATTTTTTAAAACTGGTGATTTCGCCTGTTTTAACTAACCACAATATCTGGTTAAGGTATTTTTTTGAGTTCGTCTGCGCCGGGTAATCCATGTGTGGTGAGAGATTTCATCTGCCGTTGGGCTTCTACGCACAGGTAGCGCAGCCGGCGTGGTTTGGGCCATCCTTGGCGAATTAACAGTGCGTTTTGCGACTCGAGTTGGTTGAGAATTAGCAGTTGCTCGATAGAGGCGTTGTCGCGCATATTGCCTTTTGGCTCGGGATTGGTGTTTTTATACTCAGCAGCTGTACAACCAAAGACTGCGATATTGAGGGTGGCTGCTGAGTAGCTCCCGGTCTTGCGGATAGCGGGGAGCACTTCACTTGTCACCCAGCGGCGAAACTTCTTGGCTTCTGGACGGCGGCTTTTGAAAATCAGAGCATAAAGACCAGACTCAGAAACGATTGAAATTTCTTGCTTCCCGCCGGGGGTGTCAATTGTATTTACACCCTTTTCGTCATCATCCAAAAGCGCAACAGAAGCACGGATATTCGAGAGTTGAAGAATCTTGCCGACATCGGCAGACGAAAACCACGGGGCACCCGAAACGAGGATAGTTCTTACGGGGGATTTCTCAAATGAGAACACAGAGAGATTAGACATAAGCATGTCTCCTAACAAGGGAATTAAATCCCTGCCACCACAACGCCAAGTGTGGCGGGCAGGCCTTGCAGGTTGGCGTACCGGTGTTAGGAGCCGGCCTCCCAAAGGGAGCCTGCAAGCCCACCCATAAAAGGTGACCTGCGCGCATAAGAAAAGCCGCATGAGGCAGCTATGCGCCTAACAGTCGGGACGCCAATCCCGCGTCCGGAATCCCGGGCAGGGAAAATATAGCATATTCCATTCCAACGAATCCACTTTGTTAAAATGGTCAGCACAGACTCCTGGAGGGATCGCAATGCAAAAAATACGCGAAGAGGATTGGCTACAGACGAAGATTAATGGGGCTCTTGCGGATTATGTCCGGGCATCTGAATTTAAGCCGACTGAAGAAAGAGCCCTAACTGCCGTTACTATGGTTAAACACCTCTGGGCGATTTGTTTCTGGGGCAGTTGGATATTTTTTATTGGGTTGGGAAGTCTGCTTCTTCTTATCCTCCATCTGCACGCCACTCTTTAATCTCTCGGCATCAAGGGAAACTCACGCTGAGACTCCCGTACCGACGGATTTCACCCACTTCCTGATATCGTCTACCTTGAACCTCGTGCACTTTGGGCTGAGGCGCACGGGCTGAGGGAACGAGGGGTCTTCCTTCACCTTTTTCCACACGGTGCTTTCCCCAATCGAGAGCATGGCCGCGGCTTCTTTCACATCCACCATCAGTAACCCCAGCGGGGGGATTGTTCTGACACGCTTCCTCATTTCTCGCTCTCCTGTTCATCTATTGCTTTATCTATAGCGGCCAAAGCTTCCTCCCCATATCCGGACACAAAAAGCTTGATTGCTTTTGAGATTTCTTTGGCTCCAGGACCGCTGATCGCATTAGCGTTTTCACAAGTCATTCTGTATTCCTTATGGTAAAGATCGCGCGAGCCTATCGGGTAGTTATGCTCCAGGAGCCATATCAGATACCAGCGCGCCTTTTTCAGGTCATCAACTGCATTCCCCTTATATGGGGCGCGCATCAGGTACTTCACAACGTTCCCAGAACAGAAATCCCGATCAGCAACGATCTCGATGACTTCGTGCGGCAGCTGGTTGTAGTGCGCCGGGTGATTGACCATATCAGACATAGTTCATCTCCTTGAACTTCAACTTGCTGTCGAGCAGATCCTCGGCCGCGTCGTAGTACTGCGCCCCTTTCCCCATCGCATAGCGCTGCGTCGAAATGCGACTTGGTGGGAAATACTCGACCAGATCCTCGAATGTTGAGGCCGCTAGGCGCCTCAGGTGCTTCAGCTGCGGATAGAGAATCCGACGATGGTTCAACCATGTGTTCGCGATCATCTGGAGCAGCTGGTTCTGCTGTTCGATTTCCCGCATGAACGCCGCCCTCTGGGATTCGTCTTCAACCCACGATGAGAGCCCGTAGGCGAAGACGAGCTGCGACTTTGCCAGTCCGAAGTACGGCTGAAGATCGTCTGCAGCCTTGCTGTACCTGATCGCGGCCAGGGGCTCGAGGAAATCGCCGGCGAAGCGATTGACGTCAGACTCGAGCCAATACCCATCCCCTTTGATGAGGATCCTCGAAAGCGCCGAGGCCTGCCTCAGACCGTCAGCAAAGCTCAGCCTGCGGTGCAGTTTGCGAGGTTTCTTGCTTTTCGGCATGATCAGCGTCCCGTGGATCCGTAGCCACCGGATCCGCGCTTTGTTTCCGGCAACCTATCTACCACCTTGAATCTAGGTTTGATGGCCTCTTCAATCGTCACCTGGGCGACGCGATCACCGGCGAGAATTGCGTAGTCCTTCGTTGGATACCAAGTCACAAAAACCTCTCCGGTGTAATCTGAGTCAACAATGAGCGTGGGTTCGATCACGTTTCTCAGGATCAGGTTTGAAGATCGTGGATGAACAAGCATCTTGTAACCCTCGGGGATGACGAATGCGAGGCCGGTGCGTATCTTCGCTGGTTCGCTCGCATGGACGTACTGATCCTCGATTGCGTACAGGTCGGCCCCGGCCGATCCCTCGGTTCCGAAGGTCGGGGTGTGCGCCAGCGGGTGGAGCGCGAAGATGCCGATATCAATCTCTTTCATTTTTGACCGTCCTCCAGTTGCTGCTTGGCTATATCGAGCATGGCGTTAAGCCTGTCAATTTCTTTTGTATTCTTGAACGGGATTCTCAGAACAACCTCGCCAAGAGAACCTGAGCGGACTATCAGACAGGGTTGGTCGCTCCCGATCTCAATGCTGAATCTCATCTCGCACATTTCTGTACTCTCACAAAAAGTTGAACAAGTCTCTTTACAAGAACGGCTCTTTTCTCTTGGTTTCTCTGAACTTCGTCTACGCATTGCCACGCCCAGAAGGCGTTTCCTTCTTTCAGCTTGTCTAACGCTGACTGAAAGCAGAGTCGCTCATCTTCCGAAAAGCAATCGGATTTTGCGCAGGATCTCAGAGTTGCTTCCAGCGTTTTTGTTGGCGGATCTGCCATCATCAAAAAGGCACCTCTTCGTCAGGAACTTGAGAGGCAGGGGCGGCCCTTCCGGAGGCGGCGGCGTACTGGGATGCTGTTGATGTGGGCTCGGGCTTCTGGGCGGGTTTAGCCGAGACGTCCGTAGGCCTCGCCCCCAGCTGCAGGGACTCGCAGACAACCTCTGTCGCGTAACGCTCCACTCCCTGCTTATCGGTGTACTTCCGCGTATGCAGCCGCCCCTCGATATAGACCTCAGAGCCTTTCACGAGATACTGCTGAGCGACTTCCGCCGTTTTCCCAAAAACCACGACGTTATGCCACTCGGTCTCTTCTTTCTTTTCACCATCCCGACCCTTGTATCGGCGGGTAGTGGCAAGCGCGAGGCGGCAGATTGCCAGCCCCTGCGCGTCGCTCGTCTTGGGGTCTCTCCCCAGGCGACCGAGAAGAATCACCTTATTTACTGATGCCATTGTTGTTCCTTCAGTTGTTCTTCAAAAAGTCCTTGAGTCGCTCAGCCAGCTGCTTATCTTCCTCGGAGAGTGACCCCGGATCCTTTGCGATATAGATCAGGTACCACTCGAAAAAGATCCGCCGGGCTTCTTCCCGTGTGAGCTCAAAGCGCGCGGTATCAGACATGGGCGGCTCCTGCGGCAAGCTGCTTAAGCTCAGAGAGCTGGGAATCGACCTCCGCGAGGAAGCCAAGACACTTCTGCTTCACATCGTCCAGCTCTTCGGCCTCCGGCCTGAAGCGGACGATAAAAAGTTGAAGGGCGCGGTATTCCCCAACAAACCGCGGGTCGTAGTCGACGAAGTCCACATACTCCCGCCCGGTGCAGAGGAGCTGTACACACATCTGCGGACGGTACTCAGGCGGTACGATCCCTTCTCTCACCCGGGCGAGGTGCGTGCTGGAGCAGGGACACTTGATCTCGAGAAGGCCTTTCCCGTCATCAAGGAATCCGTCAGGTGAGGCTCCGAAGAAGGGGATCGTCGGGTGCTTCACAAAGGGAGCATCCAGCACGATCGTCCCTGTGACCTCTTCATAGGCCGCCCGGGCGTCGTCCTCGTGCTCTGTCCCCCACTGCATGGCCGCGGTCGTAAAGTGCTCAACCGGAGCTCCAGTAATCCTCTCGATCAGGACATCCTGAAGAGCTTCGGCATAGGCCGCATAGGGCTTGCCGGACTTCTGACGCGGGACCACCTTTCCGGCCATAGAGGCCGTCAGGCACCCGCAGCGGGCATTGAACCACTCGATGGTCTGCTGATACTTTGAAGACATCACGCCTCCTTTATAGCTTGATCGGCGACACTGGCCCGGCGCTTCAGCTCGTCATGCCAGCCGGATTTCTGCAGCTCTTTCTTTTGGCTTGCGGTCATCGCTTTCCAGGCTTCGCTGTAGGCCGCGATCCCCTGCTGGGCGATCCTGTCGAGGCGCTCGACTTCAGCGGGGGAGATCGACGGCGCCGGGGCCTCGGCTGCTCCGGCCTGCACGGCGTTCCCGTCATCGTCGTCGTCAGACGAGATGCTGAGTACGGCAGAGAGGGAGTAGCGGCGGGCGTAGGTGATCGCGGACCCAAGAGCCTGAGCCGCGTTGCGGGAATCCTTCGGGAGCGGAATCGTGATCTTCCCGCCGGACACCCGGGCGCCGTCCCTGCTGGTCAGGATCGTGAGGCAGGACACCGCTCCCGGCTCGTTTTCGACATCCTGAGAGATGAAGATCCCCTGCGCGTTGAGGGATGGACGCACGGCGTCGAGAATCGCCTCAAGGTCTGCGTAGCGGGACTTGAAAGCCGGATTAACCCTGTTCTTGATCACCTTGCGGAATCCCGCCTGAGCCCGCGCGAGCGCTTCAAAGATCCCGCACGGTGGTACGGGTGTGCGCTGAGCGTCTGCCAGTGACGGCGCGGGGGAAGGAGTGCTCTCTTCGGGAGGGACTGGAGCCTCGCCCACGGTGAGGGAGGGAGTAATCGTCTCCTCAACACCGATGTCTTCCTTGCTGAGTTCAATGTCGTTCATTTGTCGTCCTTAGATGATGTGGATATCGAGGATCCCGAAGAAGGCGAGAAGCGCCGCCGTGATCACGAAGACCGAGAGGAAGGTGACAGCGGCTTCGAAGATCCATCCGAGGATCTCCTTAGCGGTGTCCTCCTCCATGAGGCTCTCGGTCGCTTCACGCTCGCGGCGGGCGGCTTCGTACTGGTCCATGATTCCCTCCTTTTTCCATGTCTGTCTCCTGTTAATCGATCAGCTCGCACTCGGCTACGAACTTGCCCGGCAAGCAGATGCGGTACCCTCGTACCCTGGATTCGATCGCGGCATCCTTCATGTCGTCCCGGCTCACGAAGGCTTCAGCAACGCTGATCAAATCGCGGCTGGGCATGAGTTCCTTGCGGGTGATGGTTCCTTCGATATCCGCGATATCGGAGGTGATGCTGATTCGGTAGGTGTACATGAGGGCTCCTTGAATGTTTCACCAAAGTGTTCTTATCTGATAAATATATTAACCTAAGTTAATTCAAAAGT